>Ga0306898_1000021_pt1 | contig 82853 bp, 81 predicted proteins | sample AntRauMFilla1564_FD_190424 | JGI IMG/M metagenome (GOLD analysis project Ga0306898, IMG submission 190424) | Saline lake microbial communities from Rauer Islands, Antarctica - Metagenome Filla 1 #564 (v2) (version 2) | ecosystem: Environmental > Aquatic > Non-marine Saline and Alkaline > Saline ...
TACCACTTAATTGGTATCTTACATCATATGATCCGGTGAGTTGGGATGAACCACTTATTAAATTACTAGGTAAAGTAGTTAAATATGAACCAGTCACACTAGTCAATGAATCCACCTCGTTCTGTACACTACTTGTGAAATTATTAAGTGATGTAATGTTAGTTCCACCGGGCAGTCCAGTAAGTTGGCTTCCGTCTCCTATAAAACTACCTTGTGTAGTAATATTTCCATTTACGGGATTTATAACTATTTCATCTCGAGATGAAATAGTTCCTATTCTAAATGAATTTGCCGAAGTATTAGATAATAAATCTAAAGTAGCAGATGTTCCAGATCCTCCCTGTGAAAACGACCAAGGTCTATCGGTAAAATCAAACGAAAAATGTATACCGTTTTCAACATTGTTATCGGATGCAAACCACCTTGAACGTAATTGTCCAAATTGATTCCTTATAGGTATAGTACTATCTGCACTAGGTATGGACGGTAAGAAGTTTCTAAGTCTATCTGCATCGAGTTCACTTCCGGTTCCGTCTACTGTTATAAGTTTGGCTAGTATTTCTGATGCGGTGTCTCCACTAGTCAATCCTGTAAGTTGACTACCATCGATAGCTGGTAATCTGCCTGTAGCATCCGTTTTTACGAGTTGGTCATTGCCGTTGAAAGTGTTACCTTCCGTTGTAATGTTCGTGCTTAACCTTGCATCAGGAAGTATTCCGGATGTTAAATCCTCTGCGTTCGTGGTTGATCCACTCAACTGATATCGTATATCATATGAACCCGTAAGTTGGGATGAACCACTTATAACTCCATCTTGATTTAATTTTGTTTTTACACCGTTGGTAAAGTGAAGTGATCCAGTATTAAGTGTTAATGATTTGGTAGTATCCATCGTACCACCTCCACTTAAACCATTACCGGATAATACACTTATGTTCTGGTGATCAATAAAACGGTTGACTTCAAATCCAGATGTCGCTGATATTGATACTTGTGATGACCCACTAACCAAGCCATCGGGATTAGTGATATTGGTTCTATCAACCGAAGATGCTGTAATTCCATTTGTGACATTAAGTGTATCTACAAATAAAGTACTATATCTATTACCACTACTAGCTATGTTGAACGTAGATGGTGAACTTGGTATTAGACTACCACTTAAAACACCGTTTAAATCTATCTGGTCGACTGGGTTATCACCAAGAATAATGCTACCACCTATAATGACATCATTATTTATTTTTACCGTACCACTAAAACTAGCGTTGGAAGCGGTTACATCCCCACTTAATATTAGTGAACCATCGTTTAATGTATTTAAATTGGTAAGTACAGTGTGAGTCGAACCTGCCGGGGAATTACCGACAACAAGTGTATCATTTATTTCATCCCAAAAAAGTTCCGATGTAAGTAGGTTGGGTATCGATGCTCCTCTCCTAAATTGTAAAATAGAGTTTGCCATTTATATTTGTATATTATCTAATATAAATATACATAATCAAAAAAGTTGTTATTTATTTGAGTTTTCTAACTTTTTAAGGTGCCTCTTATACAACCACCATTGAAATACGATTGCAACTACTAATGAAATTTGAACCGGGTCAAGTCCTGCTTCTGCTATAGTATTAGCTATTCCACTCACATCAATACCGAATATTCCCAAAATCTGGAATACTACTTCACCTAGTTTTACGGTAATAAGTGTCAATGTGATACCCGTGAAAACATCAAGGATATTTTCTTTGATATAACGAGTCCAATCGAATTCTTTTTTTAATACTACGGATTTATCCAATACCAATAGTTTCACGAATGCTATTCCTATAAGTGTCCATCCTATTGCATGTGACCAAAGTGTCCATGGACTTAGTGTTATTTCTTCCATTTTTTTAATTTTTTTTATTAATTACCTTACCCTTTATAATAAGTATTGATTTTTTTTTTATTTACTGCTTTGTTAGGGTTTGTCCTAAATTATTAGTATTGTTGGTTGAAATAAAACTTTGATCTGAACCTAATACTTCAAATGCACCTGATGCCGTAATTCCGTTAACTACATGATTCGATATAGTATTAGTATTTCCGAAGTTTCCTGCGAAATAACTGAATCTGGCATTAGTACTGAAACTACCCGTATATGTAACCGTATTGTTTGTTATAACATTATTTAGAAACCCAACGTTTGACCATCCATCTCGTGTTCCTATTATTCCTTTAAAATTAGTAGTGGAACTGCTAGTGGGGAAGTCGACATTTACCGTATTGTTTTGAAATATTATATCTCGTACTACTGCACTAGTTACCCCACCCTGAATTATGGCCATCTGCCATGCTCCCCAATAAGCAGTGTAATCGAAAGTATTATTTTCAATAATAATGTTTCCGTCGGGTATAGTTGGAGTAGAATTTGCTGCGGAAATTCCAACATTTGTCATTTGGTTATTTCTAATTATCAGTCCTGGATTTTTTGCTGAAAAGGCCACTGCATTAAATGGTCCTGCCTTTGGTCTTGTGAAAATATTATTTTCCACAATTGTGTTCAGCGTATGACTTATACCTAAATAACTTGACCATCCCTCTTCGTCACCATCCGCTAATTTAAAAGTATTGTTAGCTATATATGCATTTCTGTGATATTCTGTGGATGAGACATTATCCCTTAAAGATACTCCCACATTCACTGTTTGGATATAACTACCATCATCTAATGTTGCCCAAGGACTTGTACTTGATATTTTAGTAAATGTATTATTAGTAGCTGTCAATTTACCTCCCTGTGTTTTAATATCCCTACGAGTATTATCTGAAAAAGTACAACCATCAACGAGAAGCCTTATCTGATTATCTTGATCCGCATCTCGGACTGGAAACCAATGTATTGCATCACCTTCTCCATAAGTCGAATACATATTACTATCCCTTACCTCATATATAATATTGGTAGGATCAAAATTAACACTTTCTAGTATAACTAATAAAGCTCTTGTTGCTCCACCTCCAGTAGTTATTAAAGTTTGACCTCCTTCTATCTGAAAATCTCCAAATTCACAATTGTACAGTCTAGTGTCTCGACCTGTTTCAGAATAGAATACATGATTAACTCCTCTTGATCTACCTCCATCTGGACCTTGAAAATGCCTTATTTTTACGTTTTCCATATAAAAGTCGCTGTTATCTATATTGATCGCCAGGTTAGTCAACAAGTTTCCATCTATATTGAGATCACATATCTCAACTCTCGTGTTAGTCCAATCGTATAGATATACGGAGTTACTCTCACTTACGAATGAGTTTTCTATAGTAGCATTATTTCCTGACCATTTAAAGGTTCTTACTTCGGTGGGGAACGAGGTATTGTCAGATATGTTATAAATCGTATTAGCCTTGTTGATTCCCATATCCGCATTAAGATACATGGCTTCTATAGCATCTTGATCAGCAGTGGCTATGTCAGCACCAAAAATTTCTGGACTAAGACATTCCGTGTATCGAGTAACAAATCTTGCCGTGGGTGCAAATGCTTGACTGTTGTTAATCAAGAATCTTGCTCCATTGATATTGATCCCAGTTCCTGTCAAGATTCCCCCATTAGGCTGCACAATTTGACCTGCTGCAAATGTAGTATTTGCTACGGAAAAGGAATTGGTAATAATCGCAACCTTACCTGCATTTGTTGCGTTCGACATATCTGCTGCATTTATAGGTGTATAGGTATCTATTCCCGATACATTTATATTTGAATTTGGGCAGGTACTACATTGAGATATCCACGATTTTGAAACGACACCTCCCAATATACTACTACCAGAACCAGAACCTATAAAGGTTTTTGTACTGGAATTACCCAGTTTACCAGTAGAAGCTTTTGAAGATGATGGATTCGGTGATGGAGTCGTCGATTGTCCGGTCATACCCGTTGTCGTAGACAAGGGATTATTTACGTACACTACCCAATCCAAACCTGTATCGTTAGGAGGGGCTCCTAAAGAGACGTTCGTTCCACCCGTGATACTTGTTACATTTCCAATCTGTAAAGCACCTCCGTTTCTAGGATCGTACCATCTTACATCATATGTAGCCGAGTCTCCTGTCGTTAACGTCGGTGTACCACCATTAAACGCATATACAAGAAATCTATTACCAGTATCTTTCAATGCGTAATTTGCAGCCTGTACAATAGTTCTATCAGGTACCATCTCTTGTAATGGTATGTTGTGGTCATAAAATAAATTTTTTGCGTGTGCCTGATAACCCCACAATACACTAAAGTCCCTATAGTTCTGTTGAGTTAAATCCGCACTTCCCCCATAATACAATTCTATTCCTGCTGCACCAGCCATTATTGAAGTCCACAAAGAATTCTTTCTCCAAGTGTTAAATTCAGTCTGCGTATCTAAAAGACTACTAGAGTAAGGCTCATCATATGAAATTACCCAAGGTTTCGATTGTGCTATCGATTGATCCCTAAAATACTTTATCCTGTCATAAGTTCCTATGCCGTCATTGTAGCTTGCATCCTGATGTTGCCCTTGAAAAGCTATACCCGTAAATGAATTTGTTCCTAAAAGGTCGTTGAAAATCAAATCGATTCTAGCTTGACTACTAGGTCCGTTATGAATGGTTATATTATCATTATAATAGACAAGAGCATTCATGTGTGCGCCAAACTCAAGTCTTTGGGCAGTAGTTAAAGCCCTACCAAATTTAGTGGTTTTGTTCCACCCATTTTCTTCTCCTATGTTCCATGTAATGGCATTAAGATAACCGAACCTTGCTACCATTTCCCGAAAGAATACTTTACGTGAATTTGCCATCGTACCACTTTCCCTTAATTCAAAATAGGATTGATCCTCCTGTTCACTTAGAACGAATTGGGTCATCACTCCTTTTTTCATCATTTCGTCAAAAAGAATCTGCCATTGTCCAAGTTTGGAAACATCATATCTGTACAGTGCATCGGCACCTATCGTAGGAGTAACTTCTCCACCTTTGCCTTGAGCCGCACCTACATGACCACCATCACCATAAGAATTGTTTACCATGAAATAGTGAACGTTCATATCCTGTGTGGACAAATAATTTATCACTCCGATTACTCCTTTCCCTTTTTCCGCTCCATCCCAAGTAGGATCACCTGATACCCAATCAGCTATGTGGGTAGGGTAGGTTCTTGTAGGTGCAAAAGTGTTATCGAAATCGGCAGCTTCAAGAAATACCTCTGGACTGTCTGCACCTACTTTATAAAAGTATTCTCCATTAGAAAACTGTAAAAACGTTTTATCCACATATTCCAATTTTCCTTTGCCTCTAAAATCCTTACCTGTTTTATCCGTGTCCGCTATATTAAAAGTGCCAGATATATTATCAAGTGGGGCTAATGCAGTTCCAGCTCCAGATAGTAGACTTACAGCAATGTTATTCCCTGTTCGGAATGAGGTATTATAAGCCCATGTTCCCGTTTGTTCAGGCGTAAAATTGACCCTCCACACATTTCCTTCTGTAGCTCCCGTATTTGCAGCATTGCCATCAGCTGCGAAATATCCAGGAACTTTATAATTAACTCCTGTGGGAGATGTGAACGTGACATCGAATCTATTATCCTTAAACGTTGCTGTTTTTTCGTCTCTGTATAATCCCGCAAAATCAATGGTTACCTTGTGATAATTTTTCAACTCACCTGAAATTGTTGCAGCCCCGTTTCCATTATTTCCACTAAGGGTGTATGTTGTCAATGCAGTGCTAATGTTCGTTGCGGTAGTTTCGTTTCCTGTAGCTACATTCCATAAAACGATTCTATCAATACCATGATTGGCACTACGATTAGAAATTTCCATGTGATATACTCCTGGAGAATTGAATACTACATAAGGTAAATTTGGATCATTATCAAAAGTGTGTGTTGTCCAATTCCAATCTAAAGTATTAGTATATACTTTCATCCACCCTTTATCCGTTGATCCTTCGATTATTGGTGTTTTGTTCCAGCCCCTTGGATACGCAGTACCTATACCAATGTCAGTGCCTGTTCCTATATCATTTGCATAGAAATTATCGGCATCGGGGAATCTAATCCATGTATCATTATCATCCGTGGTACTTATACCTGCTGTAATTGCACTTCTCCAGTGAAATCTATATGTACCTGCTGTATTGATTTTGATCTGTACGGAAATAACATCGATACCTGCGTTTTCCCCTGAAAAATTTTCGCCTGAACTTGTAATGTATCCCCCACCAGTAGAACCTGTGGTGGATGTACTTACCGACCAATTTCCTATTAGGTTAAATGTAGATGCATCCATAACTACGTAAGAACCTACAGATTGATAATCCTGTGCGCTTAATAATGTAGTCAAGATCGTAAATAATACTATAAAATATTTTTTCATTTAATCTAAATTAGATACTATAGTTGCTATTTCCCCAGCTGTAAGTTTTCTGCTAAAAACTAGGATGTGAGATATACTTCCAGTAAACACATACCCTACCGCATCGTCTGCCGAGTCTCTTCTTGCCCCGACCATAAAATTAAAATCGGTTACTACTGGTCCAATTGTTTCCCCGTTCGGATTACCCAAAAAACTCAAAGTGATAACTTCATTATCGTAATATAAATCTGTATCAAAATTATCAGCTGTCCCTACAGTGAAAGAAACAACTTTGTTTGATACCAACGTACCAGATGAAGTTGGTCCACTACCAAAATAGCCATCAAGACTATTACTATTATTTATTGCTCCTACGTTTTGCGCTAGTGAGCCTGTTGCTGTTGTTCTGTATGCTATTTGATATTGTATATTTGCTGCACCACTTTCTTGCTTACCAATTAATGTACCCTGCCCTAAAATATTACCCACTTTGGCTATTAAGGTAAACTCGTCTGTTCTTCCTGTAAAATCGACTCCTGCCCATTCGGCAATATCCATCCCACTATTTCCACCGAATGCAACTTCTCTTTTTCCATTTGCAATGTTTAATGTCGGTTGAGTAGCTCCTACTTTGTTAAGGACTCTACCACCTACCTCATCGGTCCAAGTGTTAACGTTATTACCTTGAGTTGTGGCGGACGCATCTATACCTTCCCGTTTCCAATATGCAGTAATATTAGGTATTGAAAGTATGGGGTCATTTATGTATTTATTTTCTATAGCTTGCCGCTGTGATGTAGTAATTGCGCTAGGTATAATTGATATTAAATCCAATTGTGCACCAACACTTATCGGGAAACCTCCATCCGTTCGAGACCCTATATTAAGACTTGTAGCTTGTGCTACGGATGAGGTAACAGTTCCAGCATCAACCTGTAATACACCGTCTACCCATACGCTAACCGTAGACCCATCGAAAATAACTACATATAACCCCCTTGATACAGGTGCGCCAACGTTTAGTGGAGGGAGTCCCCCAGCAAGGATAGTAATATCATAAATAATACCGTACCCTCTTTGAGTGCCTGTTAAAGTTTTCGACATAATATATCCAGTTGTCGGTATAGATGTTCCTAACCTTGCGATTATAGTAAATTGTGCTGTGCCCATGACCTTTTCAAGAATAGAGCTATCCGCAACATCCATCCAAGAATCTCCCCCATTAAACTGGATCATTCTATTCTGCCCTTCTAAATGTAATTCTATACTATTTTGTGAAGTAGCGTTTAATCCATTACCGCTGACATCGTTCCACACGGATACAACGTCACCGTCCACGATTGCAGATGCATCAATGCTGGATGGGGTGTACATCACATCAGGATTAAGAATAAATATTGGATCTGTAGTTAGGGACTCCCCTGAATTAGACTGTTGTTTACTAGCAAGTAACATTTCTCCTTGACCGTAAAATGAAAATGATATAAATAACAGTATGTATAAAATTTTATCTTGCATAATAATAGTAGTCGATTGTTGTTCCGTTATAGATTGCTTCAAAATATATTGCCATTTGTGTTCCCGACGAAAATGATGTCGTATTAGGTAACTGATTAAATGTTAATCCAGTTCCAGATAATGTAGGCGCAGAAGCTCTATTTATATATACAGTAGCAGAACCTCCTGGCACCACGTTGTTAAATGTGATTGTCCCCACATCAGTACTTTGGTCATTATATTGTATGTTTTTTTGATTCAATGATATTGTAGAAGAAGTGACTACATCAATAAGAGGAGCATCCGTAATGATATGATACGTACTTGCATTCTTTGATCCTGCATTATATTCAGCTTGAGTCATTGATATGATATTGGTAATAGCATCCGAACCAGTAACTTCTGCCGTATTTGAAGGTATTCCACTTCCGCCTGATCCTAGTAAGACTCCATTAGCAGTAACAGTACCTGTCGTTGTGACATTCCCATTAGGAGCTACCCCAAAAAGAACGGCATCAGCACTATTTCTTACTTGAAATATGTCCACTGTTTGTCCAGCTACACCTCTTGCTACTATTTTTTTACTTGTATGTGCAGGTTCTAAAAGTATACCAACATCCGCAATATTGTCTTGAAAGGGAAGTGTAGCTGGTGTACCAAATTGCCCTGCTTTTAATCTTAAAGTGTTGTATGCATATATATCCATCCCTTTGCTGTGAGCATTTTGAAGAGTATTAAACGCATCACCAAATTGGACTCTCACACCTTTACCCGCTGAAAAATCGTTGAAGCCTACCACTCTTGGATTTGTCAAAGTGCTGTTGTTCACTGATACATTAAAATCATCCTCTAAATTTAATGGTGATGTAATCGTTTTTTCACCGGATATTGTTTGCACACCAGTTAATAATACAGCATCGGTTGTACCACTCGCAGTACTGTTCACCACATAAGGATTTGCAGTAGTTCCTGTTCCTGTAACCGTTACGTTCGTGCCTGCGGTAACTATAGTTTCAGAACCGTTGATATCATCAATATTTGATTTTAGTTCAGTAATTGCAGCTTGAGCATTTGTAGCAACTATACCAGCGGATACCGAGTTAACCCGTACCTGTTCCGCCCTTACCTGTGAAAACCCCAACGAAGTTATTAGTAAAAATCCTATTAATAATATATTTTTCATTTTATTCAATTTAATTTTAATTCTGTATCGATTGTACGTATCCATCAGAAAATAATCCCCCGTTGGTAGGTGTTACTGTTAGTTGATTCGTATTCTGTGACCACTGGGATGATTGTAGGGATACTCCGTTATTAAAAACCTGTACGACTGTATTTGAAGATGGTAAAGTAAAAACTTCCGATGTTGTATTTGATGCTGGAATAAATTCTGTTACAACTTGTGTAGATGTGGTTGATCCACTCAACTGATATCTTACATCATATGATCCGGTAAGTTGTGAACTTCCACTAACTAAGTTATTTGGTAAAGTAGTTAAATATGATGAAGTAACTGAACTTATACCATCTACTTCTGTCTGTATAGATGAAGTGAATGTGTTTAGATGTGTGATATTAGTTTTACTACCACTAAGTAAAGTACTTCCATTAGTTATTTGAGTACTTCCACTAACTAAGTTATTTGGTAAAGTAGTTAAATATGATGAAGTTACAGAACTCAATCCATCAACTTCTGTCTGTATAGATGAAGTGAATGTGTTTAGATGTGTGATATTAGTTTTACTTCCACTAAGTAAAGTACTTCCATTAGTTATTTGAGTACTACCACTAACCGTTCCACTTGGTAAAGTTGTCAGGTAAGATGAAGTTACAGAACTCAATCCATCAACTTCTGTTTGAATTGAACTTGTGAATGTATTTAGATGTGAAATATCAGTTTTACTTCCACTAAGTAAAGTACTTCCATTAGTTATTTGAGTACTTCCACTAATTAAGTTATTTGGTAAAGTGGTTAGATATGAACCAGTCGCACTACTTATACCATCAACTTCTGCTTGAATTGAACTTGTGAAAGTATTTAACGAAGTAATGTTAGTTTTTGAACCTGATAATATGGTCGAACCATTAGTTATTTGAGTACTACCACTAATTATCCCGGCAGGGATATTATCAAGATTGATATTCCAATCCGCTCCTCCTGCACTACCACTTAATTGATATCGTATATCATATGAACCCGTAAGTTGTGATGATCCTGAAACAACTCCCAATGGTAGTATACCACTTACTCCGGTCAATCCACTACCATCACCGATAAAGGAATTTGCGGTTATATCACCCGTTACAATAAAATCACCACCATTACTACCACTCATTTTGGCGAGTTTAATAGATGAACTCAAAGCAGTTCCGATGTATACTGCGTTTTCGTTGTCATCAAAAAACGGTTCGGATGCGTTTATTGCATTTGTAAATGCACCTCGTCTAAATTGTAATTTTGCTGGCATTGTTTTAAAAATTATTTACTTTTAACTAAATATAAGTATAATTAAAATTAATTTCAGTCATCTCTATTCCATTTTTAATCCTGTTTTGGTTCATCGATACCCATATTCCAAATTACCTTTTTAATAGTAAATGATTTATTGGTAGTCGGTAAATTGTTGAATTTCTCCGGTAATAGATATGCATGGACAATCATAGTGAAAGTTGTCCTTACCACTCTCTTTACACCATCCCCCACTTCCGTCATATTATCGAACGAATCTATTCTTGTCCTAAACTTGAATCCATCCTTATCACCCCAATATTCATCGGTTGCCCATCTAAACGCTTCAACTATCTTGTTCATGTGCTCGGTAAAATCAGTCCATATCATTACTTCATACGATAACGTAACATAATCAGGTATGGTAATATTATATTGTTCCTTTGGTCTTGATATACCGTTCATTATAGAAAAACTATCGTATCTGTGTTTTGCAGAATGTTGGGAAACTGCTGGATACGTAAGATGTCTGTTCATGGATATATTGATATCATCATCCTTATCTACCGAATTTCTTTTAAACATAATAATCGGTATCTGTATCTGGCCCCTTTCATCACGCAGAAACCCCTCTTTAGTTATATTCTTCCATCTTTCTGCATTTCCGTATACCACGGGTGCCTTTATCCATTCACCGAGTACTTCTACTGCAGGTATAACTGTATCTACCATGTGGTTGGAGATTGCAAGATCAATATCGTATAATTTAATCCCTTTTTGAAATTTAGCATCGGTTTTTACCTGTAATGCTCTATTTAACTGGGGTTTTAGTGGATCTGTTGCCATTTCTATATATCTATTTTTATGTAGGATTTCGTTCAACCAGTTGAATGACATTTAAATATCCCAAGGTTGTGAAATCAATTTCATCAGCTGCAGTAGGAATTACCCCTTCTAAACTTAATTGTACATATGTGTTATTACTTCCATTATTTTGTGTAGTTAGAGTACCACTAACTACATTATTACCAATTGCGGAAAATGTGGAATCTCCCCCTATAAATCCTCGTGAACCATATATAATAAAATCATATATTTTAGTTGAATCTAAATTACTAAATTTTAAAGTACTGACGTCAGATGTTCGGTTCTCAAATCCATCCCTAACTGCAGACCAAGGGTACGGTGCGTTACTATCCCCTTCCAATGCTCTTGTACTACCATTCGCATCCTCGAAATCTTCGGTTACGGCGATTGAAATTCCTGTCTTATTACCCAGTGTATTATTTAGATTTAATATTGCACTACCAGAAATAAGTCCGACATTATCTCGGTCAAAGTTATTCCACGGGAATGGGGACATATATCCAGGGAACGGAAAACCAAAATCAATTTGAATTATTTGAGCATCAGGTATTACCGTTACGTTATCGATTCGTATCTGTAATCCATTCTTAAAACTGCCGTTTGGTAAAGTGTTTACAAAATTTTGTGCTATATCCAAATCTGCTTGATTCTGTGTTGACTCCAAATTAGATACAAATAATAATCCCGTCCCCCGTTGTACTACTGCCGCATCATATTCTGGTACATACGATACATTTACAAGTGCTGTCGTATTATCATTGTTGTCATATCCAATATTTTCGGATGTAGATCCAAAGTTTTGATACGCTACACTTACAATATTAACATCTGTGTCTACCAATAGTGTCAATGCATGTTCTCTAAAATCTGCACTAACATTTGAAAAATCACACGTTACTTCAACTGTATTTCCACTGATTATTACATTAAAATTAGTATTTTCCTTAGTAATCCAATATTCATATACTTCATTTATAGGGGACATCCACATTGAATCATTCCCACTTTTTCCGTAAGTACTTTCAAGTCTATCAAAAAAGTCCTTAAACGTTAAGTATCGTAAAGAAGTTGCGAATCCAGTATCTTGTTCCCTATAATTAGTCCTATGAGAACCAATGGTGAAAAATGCGTTTGAACCCGTGGCCATTGTATTCAAGTGAGTATTAATAAAATCAAGGTCGGTAGCAGTTCGAGTCATATTAGGATCGGATACGCTGTTAAAATCATAATCACATCCGATCCCATCAACTCTTGTTTCCGAATCGAACCATTCTTGTATAGTAAAATCAGTTCCATTGAACCTATTAGGTTCTTTTATACCCATTGCGATTCTTAGGGTGTTATTGGCAACACGTTGGTTTAAAATGGGGTGGTATATTTTGTCCGCGGACGGTGCAGTGAAATTTACCATTTTTATTCCCAATTCACTTCTTACCGCTGATTGAGCTAAATCTAGTTCGCTATTTATACCGGTATCCCTGGTAATAATATTCATACCATATATATTTGAAAATCCAGTTGGGAAAAATTCTGTATATCCTGTTGGTAAAACTGGTGTATCTACTAATGTAATGGTATTATTACTAGTATTAAAACTTTCTATTACCCCTAGGTTATTTTGTGCCCGACCAGCACTATTTGCGTTAAATATATCATCACCAACTGCTATTCCCGTATTTGAAAAGTCTGTGTTGGTGGTTATTACTCTTCCAGATACCGTTGCACTATTCGCAATGTCATATACCCAATCACTTGTAACCTTTGGTGTATATGCATGGTTAAAAATATCCCACCCACGTAAATACATTTCATTTACCATATCCCAACTTAAATTATTGGGATTATCCTCCGTAATTGATTTTGGGTTAATAGCAAAAGTTGATTTAAATGCAACATCATTACCACACCCATCTGTATAGAATAGACCTGGTGAATTGGGTGTTTGTCCTTCTAGATATACCACATTACCCCCATTAAAATATCTAAAAGCTGTTCTATACGCATCGATCCAACCATCATCCAATCTAAAAGAAAAAACAAAGTTTTTATTATATCTAAGTTCAGCATTTGAAATATTAAAAACAGTCGCAGTAGATGCAGTTGTAAAGATTATTTTCCTTACAGTACTCTCCTTAACTTGAAACGATGCTATTGGTGGTACTTTTAACATATTAAAGCATATTTTGTAATGAAACCGAATCAACAAATATTCCATCTATTATGACAGATAGGTAATCCCTTGAATTTGGATTTAATGTTATTGCGGGTGAAGTTCCATTGGGAAATTTCCAATTTGATCCGAAACTAAGTGTATGTAACCCAGTTCCATCTTGTTTTATTCTAAATAGATAACTTGCACCATCAACTGGATTAGATGGGTTTTCCAACGTACAATCTCCAGTTAGTGTTACTTCATATAGGTTTGATTCAGTTCCTATCCATGATATGTTGGAATTTAAAATAGTTAGTACTGTTTTCTCCGAAAAAGTGACATTTTCAACTATATAAGTATTAATCATCGGATCTATTTGGGACGATCCGCTTATCAACCCATCTGGTAGTGGCATAACTGAACCAGAAAGTGTATATCTTACATCGTATGAAGATGTTAATTGTGATGAACCTGAAACTAAACCACTTGGTAAAGTAGTTAAATATGATGAAGTAACTGAACTTATACCATTCACTTCTGTTTGAATTGAACTTGTAAAGTTATTAAGTGATGTAATATTAGTTTTACTACCACTAAGTAAAGTACTTCCATTAGTTATTTGAGTACTTCCACTAATTATTCCAGATGGAATATTATCAAGGTTGACGTTCCAGTCCGAACCTGCTACACCAACACTACCACTCAACTGATATCTTCCATCATAAGAACCCGTAAGTTGTGAACTTCCACTAATTATTCCAGATGGAATATTGGATACATTGACATTCCAATCCGCTCCTGAACCTGATGCATTTATCACATCTATTCGTGAATCCATGGATGATGAGAACTGTGTAAAATTTGTGGTACTTCGGATATCTATCTGTGATGATCCACTAACGGTGCCAGTTGGAATTATTTCTGGACTTATCTGTGTTGGGTCTAATATTGGTGATGCCATTCTGTGTTTCTATTTTATATAAATATAAATTTAATTTTATTAAAGTTGTTCTACGTAATCTATAAAAATAGTAGAACCTATCGGTGGTGGTGTTTCAAATGAAAATACACCCGTTATCGGATCTGTTTCCAATATTCCAATTGTGTTCCAATTTGCTAATCCATTTACGAATGATATTAGTGTGTTTGGTTCATAACTACCATAATTTAAACTAAATTCAGAATTTACCCCATTTATTATACCAACCGGTATTTCTGATTTAGAGTTAGTTCCATCCAATATTTCATATTTTACATATATTACCGAATTGGATGGTGGTGGTGTTTGAAATTGAAAAATTCCGGTTGAAGTATCAATTTCAATTATGCCTGCACCTACTCCATATGCTTGTCCGTTGATAAACGCAACTAATGTATTACTTTTATATCTGCCGGAATTTACTTCAAAATTACGATTTATACCATCTAGGTTGCCGGTTGGTATTTCGATAATAGTTCCATTTCCAGTTGTATCATATCTTAAAAATAAGGAAGAACCAATATTCGGTGGATTCTCAAATTGGAATACACCACTATTCGGATTAGTTTCGATTATACCGTTACTATCTATAAATAATTGACCGTTCTGGAACACCATTAAACTATGTGGGTGATAGTTTCCGGTTGGAACAGAAAAACTAGAATTCATACCGGATATTTGTCCGATGGGTGTCCGATAATGCCTTATATTATTGGAAGTTGGTATGGTTGGTACTATTGATGTAACTGGCAAGGGAAATTTTCCCTGAATTTGTACTTGTGAATTTCTCACCAATAACGCCGGTGCTATTATTTCCACCCTGGCATCATCGAATTGATCTCGTATTGTATCGTATATGGATGATGATCCTCCGACCAGTTTACTTTCCCTTATGTGGTTTATTTCATAGAACTGGCCATCGAATGAAACAATATCCCCCGTTTCAGGGTAACCGAACAATGTGTTCTGTATCGTATCGGCAGGGATTTTCGTGCCGCTCACATCACGTAAAAATGGAAGTTCGTGATAGGTAGGTACTCCATATGGTCGTAACCGTTGTCTATTGAACCTAAATTCCACAATCTGTGAAACATCCAGTCCCATACCTTCATATTCAGCACTTTGTGGCTCCCTATCAACTATACACAAAAGATTTGCAGGTTCATGATAAACTTTACCCAAAGATTCACCATATAAGTTTGTCGTCGTTTCACCCACGGACATTTTGAATAGTGTCACTACTTGTTCTATGACACTATCGACCACTTCTTCTGAAATAGTCTTTATAAAACTTAAATCTCTACTATGAAAAAACTTTGGCATATTATTATACTCGTATTCGTTCCAATTTATAACCATTTTTACTGGCTACCTTATTTTTTCTCTTATCTCTCTTATAATTATGTTTCTGTATATCATAAACACAATCCGATTCAGTCAATGGATGATAAAATTCTCCATCAATTTCTATCAATAAATTTTTATTAGGTATAAAAAAATCAAATGGAAAAGAACCGACATAATATTGTTGTATAAATTCTATTCCTTCCTTTTTTAATTTTTTTGCAAATTCCTTCTCTGGTTTTGATACCTTACATCTTAAAGATGCCTTTGTTGCTTTAATTTGATTTGATTTACATATATCAATATGTTTATCAGATCCCATATAATCACCCAACCATTCTTTCATCATTTTATGACTATCTTGGGTTGCCCACCAATTTTTCTTACCAATTGATATCCTCTTACACCTTTCCGCATTTGAAAAATCATATGATTGGGCCCAATTTGTATTTCTGATTCTACATTTATTACAGCCCTTTTGTTCATATGGTCTTTTACTTGTTCTTCTTTCAGAACCACATACTCCACAATTAGTTATAAATAACCCATTCTTATCCTTTATCCACTTTCTCGCCATTATATTAATAATAATATAAATGGGATTAACGTACCGATATAAATATTAATGGGAATCTTATTCATTATCTCCTGTTGGTATTCGGCCATTTGGGATTCGTTTTCCAAACGGGTTTTTTTACTTACCTCGTTGAGATTTTCCCTAAGTTGTTCAATTAAGCTATCCTTTTCAGTCTGTGCCTCTGATCGTAGGGATGCACCATCCAATGATACTTCCGATCCTGGTATTGGAATACTGGAGTATTTTTCCCTTATAGCACCCAATAGTTCCTTGACCAGTGCCAATGAATATTTTCTGATCCATTGTTTACCGACATCGTTTATATCGGAATATACAGCAAAATCATAACCGATATTGGAATAATCGGATACAACTGAAATTGCAGTACTTCCACTTATTGATGCGACGGGTGAAATCGTATTAGCAGAATTGGATACAAATTCGGATTTCACAATATATTCGAACCATAGGGGTTCATCTGCAGTTGGTATAGGAAATATCTGTAGTTTATTATTTACTATATTAAATGAATGTGCTGATTTTCTGAATTGATCGTTGAATTCTATTGCCTGCATACGCAACATATCCTCGTACATAGGCATCATTACGAATTGTGTTGCTGGAGAAAATCCACCGAAACCGAATTCATCTATTAAGTTCAATGTTCCCTGTCCACTAACGGAATATGGATCGAAAAATCTGTTTATTGCGGGCGTAGCTTCGTAAAATACACGGGTTATATCGATACGATTACCACTCTCACTAACATCACCCCATAGGGCCTGTAAGTCGTATCCTTGTTGTCCATGAACCATATCGATATAACCCTTTTTGACATCAGTAGAACCACCGACATTTGCATACGTACCGTATGAGTCTGCTATTTGTATTATATTACTCAATTCACTACCATTTACCGATACCCCGGTATAATTAGTGGTTGAACTGGATCCCTGCACAGATCCAAGATTATTTCTTATGTTGAATTGGTTTACTTGTGCAGAATACTCGGATACGGATTCCTCAAAACACGCAAAAAAGTTTACACCCACGAGTTCAATATCCACAATTGGATATCCCAATCTTGTTGCACACCATTGGGCCATTTTTGGTGCATCCACTTGGAATTCGATATCGGAATCGTAAATTCCGAATGGAGTTGAACTTCCTGAAATGAAATCTGCGGATCCAGTCCATACTTGTGATACTGACATATTATTTTCCTTTTATTATACTTACTTACCTATAAATATAACTTAATTGAAAACAAAGACATTTTAACGGAAAGACATAAAAAATGGAGAACAATGTTCTCCATTTAATGATTTAGTTATTTAACATTTGTTCACAATCTTGTTTCCATGCCTTGTTACCGAATTGTGAAATTCCTTTGACTTTACCTACTGTGTTTAGTTCCTTGATTTCCACCCAATCATCATCTAGATATGCCATAGGAACGATTTATCTAAAAATTCTGATTTGAACTGGTGGTTGGTGAAAATTATTCGTTCTCTTGGTATTTTCAATTTATCGGTAACCTTATATAAATCATCATTTCCGCGTTTTGAAATTGTGCCGCTAATTATCCAATCTGGTTGATTATCCTCATGATCACGTGATGTACAAACCCATACTTCAATTCCCTTTCTAATAAGGGAAAACGCAAAATCCTCTATATCTTTACGATTTAGAGTCGAGTCAAAGTCAAATGATACACGTTTTGAATTATTCATAAAATTTAGTTATCCATTCAGGTTTTATTAGTACCGTATCTACTTTTGTTTTCTTTTTTACTACAACCATATCGGGGTCATAACTATATCCAATTGGAGTTGATTCTTCGTAATCTGTGCGAGTTTCATACAAATCATCTGTTAGATTTACAGTTATGGGTTTCCATAATGTCATATCGATTCCGGTGATATGACCATATATTGGATTAAAATCTTCTGGAAAATTAAATACTACCCCCGTTCTATTTTCGGATAAATTTTGAAATACTTCCTTTAAAGTTGAGTTTGATTCCTTTAAGTAAACATTGTATGCATCTATCATTCTATAAATCCCCTTTCTATTAATTTATGTATATATTTTCCTTGTTCAATTTCCCATGATTTTCCACTAATCCTACCAATGGTTATGTGATATCCAAAATATGGTTTTAAAGATATTCCCATTTCTTCACGGATTCGTACACCCATATCGGTTCTTGATTTAAACCACCAATGAGTTCCATCAGTTTTTGGATTTAAACTATAACGAATATCTATTTCAGTGCCGTCGTATTTTTCTTTTGATTCTTGGTAAGTTTCTTCACTTGCATTTTTAAAATCACTCAATCTATCATTTACAAGTGTTAAATGTGTGCCTCGGATGGGTTTGGTAAATCTCAAATCATATTTTTGAGAAATGAACCATGCATAATAATCACAAAAATCAGGATTATCAATAAAAGCAATAACGTGTTTTTTCCATGTAGATTGTTGACGGTGCTTGTTTGTCAAATCATCTACATCAAAAACAAGTTTTCCTTTTGTATATTGATTAAATATATCCATGATTATAACTTTTTAATTAGAGTACTAATATACAAATAATATTCCACATTAACAAAATCAATATGTTAAAATTTGGACACAAAAAAGAGAACCACTTCTGATTCCCTTTATTTTTACAAGTGTTAGGGGTTTACAGTCTACTAACTGCACCAAACACTATTTTTCTAATAACGTTGAAGTTAACATAAACAAAGATACCAGCACACGCCCCTGCGATGTATGGTAATCCAAATATAAGAGCTACTATAAAACCCGCACCATAACCTAAATTAGTTAGACCTGTTTTCTTTACCCACGTAATGAATTTCTCGTACATAATAATTGTTTTATTTTGATTATACAATTATAAATATAGATAACTTATATTTTCCGATTGTTCATTCTTGATTTTATATCAACAATTGGGAATAATATCTTTTGCTGGATTAAGTTTAGATGATATATCAATATACCCAAGATAATTACCAATAACAAAAATATTGGGTTTATTTTGACGTTCATGTTTAGATTTGGGTTGGTTTATATTAAATAGGTGGTATTTGATTATAAATATACAGAATACCACCTATCAACAAAAATTATCTAAATTTTAACGAACATTACTGTAATGCATTACAAATGGGGCCGAGCCCTATTTGAATACTCTCACTATCTGTCAATGGACTGCCACACGCAACACAGTTTCCCATGTGCATCAACTCCAGTTGAGTATCTAACAGTGTAGTTTTACCTTCCTCTACTTTTTTAAGAATATAAGCAATTCCGTTTGCAGATGGAGAAGTAACGTATTCACCTTTTTTCTTCAACTTACCGTTGAAATATGAACCCAAATACTTGAAGTTCATATACATACTCTCAACTTTGATATGTGTGTACCACTTACCGTTGAATTCACTCCTACTAATCTTATAGGTGTACTCCTTACCGGTCTTATTGGATTTTACGGTAAAGATACCATTGGTTTTCTTTTCCCGTATTAGAACCTTTCCTAATACTTCACTTGAAATTAAATGTTGTGGTTTCATATCCTTAATTATTACTTTACTAAAGTACAAAATCGAGTTATCAATTCCTAATTTAATATGTTAAAGTTTTTGTAAACGTTTTCGAATACTATTCAGCACTTCATACTTGTTTCGAATAGGACGGATATCGGATTCGATGTCTCTATTTTCACACATGAATTCAAGTTGTACCTCTATATCATCCAACATATATCCAAGATATTCGATTTCTTTTTCTAACATAATTTTTTAAAAAACATATTCCGGTTGATTTTCAACCAAATCATCGATTTGATCCCGTAATCTATCAACATATACATCGGTGGATTTGTGGACCTCGTTGTATTGATTCGAAAGTAATCTAACTGTAAACGTATCGTTCCATGCAAGGGTAACAACGACCCAACCCTTATGTCTGTATCCCTGTACTCTGAACAATAATACTTTGTTCTTATAATTACGTGGTTTATTCATTCCCCAACTCGCTGCGATACTCCATTTGGTTTTTATAACTTTAAGTGCATCACTTACGTTAAATTCACGTTCTCCAATTGTATTGATCGTTTCCCTTAAAAATATATTCTTACTCATATTTGATGGTTTAATTTATTTAACTTTTTAATTTCGTTCTCAACGTTCCTTTTAAGTGATTTTACTCGTGTTTCCTTAGAAATAATATTCAAGTATTTCCAAGATTTAATTCTATCCATTATAAATTGTTCTTGATCCAATTCAAATTCCTCTTTGGTTTTTATATATCCAATTGATGATTTTACTGGTGCATCTTCTGATATATCTTCCCACTTTGTGAACATAAAGTTATTTTTATAATCATCCATGAAAATAGTTCTAATATCATCATCACTAAACTTGGAATTTTTTTGGATTTCTATTTCTTCTAGCTTTATTTGTTTTTCTTGATACTCGATGTACTTGGATATTTTTTCGACCTTGGTCATCTTTTTAATTTTTTCCTTGATTACCTTTGTTTCGGTTAGTACACCTGTCCTTGGTAAAGTAGTTTTGGTAATATATCGGTAATGTAATTTCTGTATATTGTGACCTCCAGCGGTTATGGCCTCGGTCAATAACGTTTCTTCTTGTCCATTTCTACTCAATATCATAGAGATTTCAAGATTTCCTTTTTGTGATACATAAGTATTAATATCTATTAGTTCATCGGTATCATTGGTATATGTTTCGATTGATTTAATCATATCATGTATGATATATAACTCAATCATTTCTCTGTCGAACTTGGAAATTTTACATTGGTTATTTTCTTCCTCAAACCGAACGGAACGATTTACCAGTTCTTGGATCTGATCCTCCAATTTTACTAATACTGTTTTGGATAATCCCATAATTTCTATCTCTTTTCTTATTACCCTACTAAAGTACAAAATCTAATTATCAATTCCTAATTTAATATGTTAAAGTTTAGCCTAAGATGCAGTAGAAATGAATTCAACTATAAGTTTTTTTGGTGTATTTTCAATAACTTCAAATATACACATTCCCTCATCTGAATAGTAAACAATTACGTGGTTTTGTTCTATTGGTGTTGTGTGTATTTTATTTACTACCGTTTGTATTAATTCGATCGATCCCATTGTATTTTCCAAATGTTGGAAACCTTTAATTTTTAGTTTTTGCATATTTACGTTTTAGTTCTTTGTATACATGATATAGAGTACTTCTATTGGAGTTCTGCACATCCAACATAATAATTTCCTTGTCTTTACCGAACTCATCGGACAAATCACATAAAAGGGATTGAATAATAGATATTTCGGATTTTTCCACATCTTCCAATAATCTTTTTCTACGGGCCATGTCCATTGATGATTTTTCCAAGAATTTTTCAAGATCCGGATATGATTCCCCCCATGTCTTACGTAGTTTATGTTCTACCAACTCTGCCTCGTATTTATACGATAGGATATTGAAATCACCGTTTTTTATCTTAACTAATACAGAACTCTGTTTTGGTTTTGTTTCCGTTTTGGGTGAGTATCCTCTCCACCAATAAAATTGGTTGTATTTTTTAGAATTGAAATTCCTTTTCAAATATTTTTCCAACCACTCCTTTCCATGTATCGGTTGATACGGACAAGTATCCAATTTATCGTATTCCATCATATCGAGTTTTGTTTCATTGCATCTGGCTTGTTATCCCATTTACCACACAAAGGATATAATCGTGTACAATATTGAGTACCTTTTTTTATTACTTTATTGGAATTCAAATATATGTCTACATCTGCTACGTGATCCTGTCTACCATAGTATCCAATCTCTTCCCTATCCTTTTCAGCTACAGTTATTGAACCTAAGTATGTACTTCCTGACATAAATTCCACAAAGTATCCTAAATGTTGGAATTTTACTGGTTCTCCTTTTTTTAAATATTCTTTGAAATTCATAATTATATTATTAAATGTTAATATACACTTGGTTTGTTATCCAAAATGAACTCTTCTATTATATCGACAACAGATTGGATTCTAATTACTATAAATTTTGGAACTCCATAATCTATACATTCCTGTACAAGTCCATTATAAAGATATCCATCCCATATCCCAAATAGTTTATTATACATATCAGAATGTATATCCTTTCCATCCTCCCACATTGCCCATTCAAAAACATCGGAAACATTTCTTCTATGTAAATCGAAGATTCTATTATCAAAACAACTATGTCGATCAAATTCTTTGTAGTCACTCATAATTTCTATCTCTTTAATCATTATATACAAATGTAGTGAATTGATTCAGTATATCAAAATTTAATATGTTAAATTATCCAATTCATTTCTAGTATTACACCAATTGATTGCATGATCACGATTATAGAATTCTAATTTATCACCCAATAGGTCACGGTATTGTAGTTCATTTACGATATCCGTTAAATAACACTTATGTTTATAGGATGCGTACCATTTATTACCTACTAACGTTGGATAGTATTCTGTCATCTTACTCATTTTTTTGGTAAATTTAATTCAGTTTCAGGACACCAATGTGTGGGGTAAAAATCAAATGTAGTACCACTTACTTCTTCATAATTCGCATATACAGATCCTCCTATCCATTTTCCATTTCCATTCGGTTCATATTTAATTTTCCCAGCCACAATCTTGGAATCATACCATAGTTCAATGCCACTGTAATCCACGTTTTCACCATCGGATACTAAATACCCGATTTGGTCATTTTTGGGTAATCCTACTTTTGAAATTTCTCTCCAGTTTATCATAATTATTTATTTAATTATTACGTAATATGTTTGGTTATCCCCAACTTTAACTTTTTGTTCCAATACTCGTTTGATTCCTTGAATTGAAAAAAACGTTCCCTTGAAAGTTATTTTGGTGATAGGGGTATATCCATTTGGATTCAAATCTTCTGTCTTGATTACCACTGCGTTATTAAAACTTTCTATGGTCTCTCTGATGTAATTTACGTTTTTCATAATTAATGTTGTTTTATTGAAACTATATTAACATTCCCTTGGGTAGTCCGGATTTAATACTTTCTAAATCCCTATCTGTGTTAACATCTATTGTTATTGTTATTCGTTTCATAAGTTCTATCCTTTTAGTTATAAGATTACCAAAGTACGAATTACATTTTACAATTCCTAATTTAATTTGTTAAAATTTAACAAGTATTCCAGCGTTTAAATATTCTGGAGATATAACCAACATGGGAGATATCATTCCTGTGTTTAGTGAGATTGATAAGTTTGCAGTGGGAATTATTCCCCATTCTCTCATGATTTCAGGTAGATATTCCTTTATAACACTTGGTTTAATATGTCTTGTAGTTGTCCTGTCAAAACTGACTTGGGAATCACCGAATAACTCACCACGAGGGAGATCTATAGTAATAGTCCTAGTGGTTGCAATAGATTCAACAAACAAAATCTTGTATCCAGAAACTAATCCCAAGTTCACGGATACATTAACAAATCGTGTTTTGAATCCAATTCCCTTTTGAGCTATTACTGAAACCTTATTATATGAATTTCTAATAATACCAAAATTAGTATCATAAAATATGTTGTTTTTTTTGGTTTTTCGATAAACCCCAACAACTCCAATGTTCCCACCTTCGGTTTTATGATATTCTAGGGATGGGGTTCTGTCGAAGTGATATGTCCTCATTGGCACATAGGCTAATAATTCAATTTGTGAATCATCACATGCACAATTAGATTGTGAATAAGTATTGAAGTTAAACAAACAAACAAAGGATAGTATAAATAATATAGTTTTCATAATTCTCTCTTAAAACTTATTACATAGTAAATATACGAATAAGACATGAGAATTCCTAATATAAAATGTTAAATTTTAACACTTATTATTATTTATTTATAATTTAATAATTTTGAATATTTGATGGTTAGTTTGTTAAAACACAATATATAAAATTGATATTAAAATTGCAAAGATGTGGAATACCAATATGGAAACCGCAATACTATCTTTTAAATGTGATTTAAAAATTGTACGTATATCATTATTGAAATCCATTGTTTCCGGTGTAGATTTGATTTCCCGAATGGACCAGATAATCGATATAATACTAATAATAGATAAAATAACGGATAGGGTAATCTGTAATGTACTCATAGTAAGGTTTATTATAAATATAAATTTAATAAATATATGTATAATAAATGGGATACATAAGGTTTTTATGGATTATTTAAGTTTTAATAGTAGTTCCCTCTTAACATTACCGTTACTTCGGTTAAAATGTGATGTATTATTCTTAATGTAATATGTATCTTCAATAATTTCATCAGGAAAACAATCTTTTAAATTTTGTGGAATATTTAGTATTAAATTTTTAAATTTTAACAAATTACCAATAAATTCCAATTTCCAATCCTCAAATGATTCATAATCGATATGATTTGAATATATTTCAGTTGTATAGTATGGAATGCTAGTAAATGTCATGTCACATTCTATTGATTTTCCAGATTTAATATATTCTTCTAATGTACAGTTATGTAATGTGATTCCACTGTATGATTTAGATAATTCAACGAGTTCACTATATGTTTCCTCATTGGGTTCTATTCCAATATATTTACCTAATGGGAATCGACTCTTAAATCCCACCATCCTGCCACCAAAACCAGCACAAGGATCAATTACTTTTGGAGTTTCAATACCTTTTAAAAAATTGTCATAAATAGTAGCAGCAAGTAATGGTTTAAAAAATGATACACAGTATTTATGCTGTGATATGTGGCTTATTATTTTTTTCAATGATAAATTATATGACCGACCATTAACTAAACATCCACTTCCAAAAAATAACATCTTACTTAAAATAATATCATCGTTAAAAGCTTCCAATGGAGTTTTTCCCATTTTTGAATACTTACTATTCCAATATGATTTAAATTTTGATTTTAGATAAGAATTTCCTATATGATAACACGTTCCTTTAAATTCCTTGTTTGATTCATCATAAGATTGTGTGAAATCGTAATTATCAATATATATTTGTACATCATTTAAGGTTTCATCTGCTTTTGGATATGGAAATTCAGGAGAAAATGTTCGAATAAACTTTTTAACCACCCACATATAATATTGAAGTTTTTCAACACCCTTTCGTTCTAAATATGATTCATAAAATGATTTCTCTATAATTATATCATCATAATTTAACGTAAAATCATATACATAATTATATTTTATTAAATCTTCTATCGATTGTAACATTGGAACATCAAATTCTCGAATACGAATTAAATCGTTCATAGTAGATTTCCGAAAATCCGAAATTCTGGAACTCATGTGCATAAATGTCAATGATTTTGAATTTGTCGGATGCCAGTACTCACCATCAATTTCAACATATTTATTATAATCCGGTAAATAGAAATCAATACAACCGTATTCAGTTTGTACTTGTTTTTTATAATTTATATCGTTTTCTTCTAAAAAATCTATAAATAATAATTCTGGAGCAGTATCCGATTTAGTTATATTTAGATTGTTTATTCTAATATCTGACATTAACTTTTTACTTTTATCTGAAAACGTATATCCTAATGTAGATTTGTTATGACCACTCTTATATTCACTATAGTGGTTATTACCACGTTCTTTTATAGTAACTTCCTCACCACATCCACATTTACACTTGGGAACTACACCATTTAATTCATAATTCACGATATACTCTCTTTTACTTATATTGTGGAATTTATTTATATGAAATGATAAATGACGCTCGGATGCAAACTTATCACCACATATTAAACAAGATTTTCCATCCTTGGATTTTGATCTTAAATTATAATCTAAATTCTTTGGCCGATATTCTCCAAATTTATTTACATACTCATCTATTGAAATTTTATGTGTATTAGTTATATGTGTGGCGAATCCATTTGTTTTAAATTTACCATCACATAGTTTACAAATTATATCTTTATATTTTCTTTTAGTATTCATTCATTTAGGTTTAATCCCACAATATACGATAATTACTTAATATTTCCAAATTTATTATGTTAAATTTTAGGATTCACTAACAAATAAATATTTCATGGAATAACTAATTTCTTAGTATAGATATAATAATTACGGAAATGACATAAAAAAACCCCCAATTAAGGAGGTTTTTATTAAATATTTAAGATATTTGTTAAATACTAGATTTTATCTAAATCTTTTACATAAATCTTACCATAAAACTCTGGACGAACCATTTTCTTAGCGTATCTCGTCATAACTCCACGACGAGGTGTAAAGTTTGTAGGATCATAAACCAGTGGAGTCATGATTAACGGTACATACGGTGCATAAACAGCTCCACTTTCCAAGAAGTTAGAACCTTTGAATCCTAATAAGATTTCATTAGAAGTCATATAAGGGTTTTTGTACACGGTATATCTGTTTGACATAGAACCAACGGCGGTAACACCTGCGGCGAAACTCATTGCATCTTTATCAGCGTTTACAGTAAATCCAGGGATTGATTCCAAGATAGTACATACATCCGGAGATGCAACAATAAAGTTAGCACCACCTCTAAGTGTTAATTGGTGTATCTTGTTAGATACTTTGTTCAATTTAACACCAAGTGTCTGAAACCAAGTATTCTTTTGGTATGCAACACCTGCACCAGTACCAGATGACCAAAGTCCAGAAGTAGCTGAATATTCTTCACCGATTGTAGCCGACCAGTATTCAGTTGTTAAAGCATTTGTTTTTAACATATCAAGGATTTCCAAGTCAATTTCCAAAGAAATATATTCAGATAACATTGAAGTTAATTCAGCTTCAGCATCGATACTGTGATACGCGTTCAAATCTTGTGCAAGTTCAGGAGTCCAAACAGCCTTTAATTTACGTGTCTTAGCAACGATCGCCTCTGATTTAAGTTCCAAATCAACTTCTGGGATACCGATATCGGTAGCTGGTTCAGTTGGAGTTCTGTCCTCGAAATCACCTCTATTCTCGGCTGCGTTTGCAACTGAAAATTGAACTAACAAATCACCTGTATCAATACCCTCTGTATTAGCGAAGAATACGATATCGGTTGCAGTTGTGGTTGTATGAGCAGGATAGAACGCATCCGCTACAGCGAAAGCAGAAGATGATACGTAGAACGAACGTACTGCCTCTAAATCTGGATTTGAAATATCAGTTTTTGCGAATGATATTTTTGAAATATTTGAAGCTGCAACCGATGCGGATAATGAAGAATCGAACCCAACCTCTGCCCAAGAAGCAGTAGCGAATGTTAAATCTGCATTTGCTACGGTAGCACTTTGATCGTTTACGGTATAACCGTATCTACCATCACCATATAAACCATTTACCGCTGAATCGGTTGATCCAATTTTTGTACCTGTCCCACCGAATAAAGAAGTATTTTGAAATGATGGATTTCCCGGTTGGTTAGTACCATATTTGAAATCCAAGTAAAAGATAAGCCCGGATGGTAAGTTCATTGGTTGTACCGAAACGAATTCCTTCGCTGCAATTTCACCAAAAATTCTTCGTACCAACGGAAGGGCAACCCCACTCCATTCTTCCGAACCAGCGGCTGTACCTGTAGCGGTAGCCTCATCAAGCAATTGTTTTGCTTGGTTCTCTAACAATACAGAAATCTGTGATTGTTGTCTATTGTCTAAACCTTCTAGAAGTCCAGTTTTTTCCCATTTACTCTTTAATCCACGAGTTTCCTCTAGCATTACGGATTGTGGGTTCTTTCCTTCCATTAATTTAGATAAATTAAAATTTGCCATTTTTTTGTTTTTGTTTGATTAATTAATTACTTTTTTTGTCCAATGTTAGCCAAAGTCTTAAATCTTTCAGCGAAATCAGTTGATTCATTTATTATTTTTTTAGGAGCAGTTGATTTAACAACATTACTTGCGAAGTTTTCAGTAATCTTTCTTGATTTTTTCTTATGAGTACTAGTTCCGTACTTTAAAGATTCAGCAAGTGTTGCGAATACTAATTTTACTTCTCTTACATTTGAAGTTCTATCAAGTGTCTCAACTACTTTCATTTTTTGGTCGTTGGTCAACTCATAACTACGGAATAACTTGTTGCTGTAAAGAAGTTTAGCATTTAAAAGATTTACTTCATTAATAGTTCCTTGTAGGGATTTAATAACTTTGTAAGCTTCTTCTAATTCAGCATCTTTTTCTTCGTAATCGTATTCATCACCTTCTTCTTCTAATGTTTCTTCATCATCATCACCATATCCCATTTCACGTAAGATTTCATCAAGGTCGATATCATCATCTTCATCGAATTCATCATCAAGGTCGATATCATCATCTTCAATATCATCACTATGGAATTCGTCCTCATGATCTTTTGTTGATGCTTCAATTGCATCTTCTTCATCATCGGAAACTTCATCTTCGTCCTCCATATATTCTTCTTCATCATCACCCATTTCGGATTCCAATTCACGAATAATAGATTCCAAGTCCAATTCATCTTCATCTTCTTCTTCATCATCACCACCAAATTGTGATTCTGCATCGAATTCATCATCTGATTCATTGTAGATTGCTCCAGTCGGATCATCGATAACCCCGTCGGAATCATCATCCTCTTGTTCTTCTTCTGTGACAACGGATACGTTATCATCTTCTGTTCCCACCTTATCAGAAATCTTTCCTGTATTAGGATCTAAATCTGTGTGAGATTGTGTTGCATCACCGGATGGTTGTTTACCATCAGTTCCACTTTCTGTACCGTTCGAGCCTTTACCGATTGAAGATGATGAACCTGTTGGTGCATCTTCACTTCCGTATTCCTCGTTTACATCATATTCATCTTCTTCATCTTCTTCATCCATTTCTGTTTGAAGTTTTTGAGATAATATTGATTGTAATCTCGGTGTGAAAGCTTCTTCTAAGGCGATTTTGGCGTTAGCGATTGCAGTTTCTCTGACAGCTTTTGCATCAGCGATTGCACTTTTTAACAATTTTGAATTTGCCATTTGTTTTTTACTTTATTTGTTTGTTTTCTGAAATTATTGGGAATTTCAATAGGAAAGGTTTAAGTTGAAAGTTCGGTGATCCTACATAGAACGCGGATATTCATTAATCAACTAATCATTTCGGACTATATTGGATAGACCATATACTGATAAGTATATAAATGTATTTTAAAAATACAAAAAAGTGTTAAAATTCTTAAAAAAGATAGAATTTTATCAATTTTCACTAAATTTTATTTTATTTTGATATCGTATTTATTTTTTTTTACCGAACTTAGATACGATATTCTTAAAATACTTGTTTCCTGGATTTCCAACCAACGCGGTTACAAATCCCATTCTATCTTTCAATGTTCCTTTTGCTAAGAATGAAAATAACTTAAATTCATCAATTTTATTATCATCCAAAAATTTCTGTACTGCAGATTCTCTTGTTCCTGTGAATTGTGCAATGCCTTTGGATTCACTACCTTCTTTTTGTATATTTTTCATAATTATTTAGATATTAAGAATAATTCCTCTTCTGTTTCACCTTGATTAGATGTCTTTCTATTTGAACCGTAACCCTTTAATGCGTTTGTTAACCAAATTTGGTATTCTTTAAATCCCATTTTTTCTTCTAATGATGTTAATGCATCATAGAACTTGGTTTCATTACCTGTATTTAATTTATTTGCAAGTTTAGATGCACTATTAGTTCCACCTTCGTTCTCGTTTATGGATTCTTGAATTATTTTAGCACCCATTTTTTTAATCAACTGAGCCATTAACTTCCCGCCTTTATCATCTGACATGGTATGTGATCTACCACTCATACCATCAAATTTATCATGGTGTCGCATAAAAGTGATTACACCACCAACTAAATCTAAATAAAAATCACCGTAACCAGCATGTTTTAATCCGTTTCCTGGTAATTTACCTTTTGAAAAATTAACAAAATCACTATCTACGAATAACTTTCCATTTTTCTTCCAAACTTTTTTGGCATCTTCGTTTAATGATTCACCCAGTTGTTGATCACCGTTTTTTAATGCCTTTTTTTTGATTAAATCAAGTACTGGTTTATATTTAACCACATCCTTGGATAATTTTATATTTTTTTTGAATCCCTTTGGATTGTACCATTTTTTTTCATTACTACCCCCCCATTGATCCGATAACTGGAATCCCAAACTTGGGTGTTTGCTTACAATGTAACCTTCCGAGCCACCTGTTTTAGTTTTTAGTGAAACAAAATCACCTATTTTGAAATCTTTAAGATCTATTGATTCGAATAAAGATTTATCACCACTTATATCCTGTGAATCATAGTGTTGAGTTGTGGTTTTAGTTGAACGAGGCCCTTTGGGTTCTGTTTGTTTAACTTTCCATCCTCTATTAGTTGTACTAATTAATTCTATTGATATGTTCTTATCGTGTTTATGGGTTAGTTTAGTACCAACTTTTATTTCACGGGATTCGGCTAATACTTCATCAATTATCTCATCTAATATATTTTCATACCTAAAATCTTGGTTTTTCATGGAATCTGATGATTTAATAGATAACAATCCTTGTTTTGATTTAGGTATTTTTAATTGTGCAATTGCTTTTTTCTTTGCATCCCATAAATCCTTTCCTTCTATCTCATGTTGTTTGTTATTGTAGAATGCAATGAACTTGGTTTCGTTTATGGATTCGTTTGTATTATATAATGATTCCAACCACTTTACAGAATCTTTTGTTTTTGGTAGATTTGGGAATTCTCTATATACCGATTTTTGGAATATCTGAAATGTATTTGATTCTTTCGCAAGTAATTGTAATTCTCCCATTGCAGATTCCATTAGTTTGTTTTCTGTTAGTACACTATCACACGTGCCACATCCACATGAACACGGTGATTTTTTTGGTTTGTTCATTGATTCGTTCATTATACGTTTCTCGGCTTTGGCTGACATTCTTAATAAGGTATTTTGTATTTTTAATATTTGATCATGTTCTTGGTTATTTATCCAAGTTTCGGTTTTCACTCTACTTAATGCAAGGATTGCCTTTTCAAATGCAACTGCTGTTTGTCGTGATTCGGATTTACCTTCGTTCATACCTAATCTTGATTTTACCTCATCCTCCGTTAACTCACCAACTTTGTAGTACCTTGATAGGATATGCCCCATATCCTCATATAATCCATGTAATCTTTCATCTAATGATTTTGATTCGACTGCTACTTTATCGAAATCTTTACCAAGTTTTTCCAACTCTTTCATATTTCTTTTAACAGTATGTGCATCGAACCAATCATCTGCCTCATTAAGTGCAAGTTCTCTTGCAGCCTCGGTAATACCTCCCAAGGTTTCTGCAATCTTGGATATATCCGATTTTCTATCTATTTGTTCCTGATATTTGGAATATGTGGATACTATTTCCAAGAAGTGTCTTTTTACTTCATTGGAAAACTTACGTCCCACACGTGTATCATCGTTTGTCATTATTATTTCTTTAATTTACTAATTAGCGCCCTTTCGTACTTGTTTCCTGGTTTTCCTACCAATGCGGTAATGAAACTCATCCTATCTTTTATACTTCCCTTTATGAGGAATTGAAATAAATTATGATCATCTAAATCATTTCTTTCGATAAAATCATTCACGGCTTTACTTCTTGCACCTGTCACTTTTGATATTTCATCTGAATATAGTTTATCAATAGTGGGTCTTTCGTTTATTGATTCATGTATTTTATATCTTTCCTTTATCTTACTGTACTTTTTCTTGACATTCTCAATCGTCATAAAACTAGAAGGATGTATTTCTTTCTTACTTCGTTCCTTTCCGGTTAATTTGGTTTCATCTACTAGACATCCCTCTTTAGCTAATTTAAGTAGAGTTACAATTCGTTCGATTTCACTTAAATTCACATGAGGTGCGTTCGTTATATAATCTGCAGTTGTCCAACCACTTCCCTCCTTTACACTTTGAATTAAATTGGATGTATTTCTTTCTGATATGGATTTTATTTTTCTATTGTTATCAGTTTCTTTAAGATAATTCTTAACAAATGCTGGTCCTCCACTAATACTTGGATGTGATCCATAATCCTTTACAACTTTTCCACTTTTATCAACGGTTTGCATTTTAAACTTATCTTGTTTTCCCCTCATACCTGATGTTTCCCTATCTACTACTTGAAATGTTGTACCATCCTTTAGTTTCTTGGAATAGTGTACTTTTCCTACGGTTTCACTTAAATTCACATGAGGTGAGGTTATATAATCTGCAGTCGTCCAACCAGAACCGTTCTTGATACCAGTCAATTTTCTCTCTGATAAATTTTTATTAGTATTTAATTTCGATAAACCACCCATGGTATCGTTTTGAAATTTATTCTTTCTCATTATTGTATTAACATTACGGTTATATTTATTCCTTTTCTTGATATTACTTTAAATTTTGAACCCTTATCCAATAATACTTCGAATTCATCATCATACATTTGTTTGGTTGATGTAGAACCAATATTTTGCATTGGTAATGCACTTGAACCCTTCGGAATTAATATTTTTATGTTTGCACCCTTACCTTTGGTCGCACTGAATTTTCCCTCTACGATTGATTTATTTATACTTGTGGACGAAAACCCGGTATCTTGGTATTCATCACCAGGTTTTAGATTATTAAAAAATTGTGCAACCTTTTCATCCCTTGATCCATCTACTCCACGATATGAAATAATATCTTCTGTTGTTTTTGTATTCTTAATACTAGATGATATTGTATCGGATATTTTTTTCAATTCTAAAACTTTTTTTTTGTTTTTATCTTTCCAACTTTGAGGTACTGTACCTCTTTCCAGTTTATTAATTGCATTATAATGCAAATCTCTATATTGATCAAGTGATTTCATTTGTGATTTGTCAAATTTTTGAATCTGTGAATCATATCTGCCGAACCAATTATTTGCCATACCCGCATTAAACCCGACTCCCTCCATATTTAACATTTTATCAAAATTATCAAATGATTTTGTATCTAATTTTGATGTTGTATCCGTGGTGGATGGTTTTGATGGTTTTGGTTCAGTTTTCTTGGGTTCATCAAAAATGTTTACTACTGGTTTTGTAGGTTCATCCGAATTTGTGGATTTTCCCCGAATATACTTACCATTATCATCTTTTGTAAAAACAATAGCATTAGAATCATTTTCAGTTCCTTTTACTTTATATTTTCCGTACCCAATGTGAGAATATTTATCATCATCGGATTCGTTAACTATAGCAAAAGCTCTGTGTTGGTTAGTTTGTATTTTTCCCAACTCGAATTTTTCTAATAATATTTTTTTTAAATTTATCACTGAATTATTATTTTGTTTTTGTATTGGTCGACAAATTGAATTTACCATCTTTAATTTCTACATCATAAGTTGTACGTCGTAAATCATTTTGTCCTGATTTTGAGATTGTAGTTCCTATTTCCCTCTTAATAGAACCTAGTTCTATTTTATTTTTTTCTAAATATTCTACTATATTGAATGCCATTATATTATTTTTTTAAATCTGAAAGATTATTTTCTACAATAAGTGATACCAATTTTCTTTTTGGTGTCCCATCAACACCGGAATTCTCTTCGAAAACACTATTTACAAAGTTACTTGTCTTGTCTACTTTACCTATCTCAAATTTATTTTGTGATATGTATTTTCTATAATCGAATTTTTTCTCTTTCATAATGTTTGTGTTATTATATTAATGGAGTTAATTCCATTATTATTTCTCGCATTAAATCTTGTGATTTACAGTAAATATCACACACTGGTATGATATTTTGTAGTTTTGATTCATTAACAGGACTCATGAACGCACCGTGAGTAGATGGATTTGATACAAAATCCCAACCTATAAGTTCAAAATCTTCACCAACTTTTACACCGCCTTCTCTTAATGGTGTAACAGAACCCATACCCCTAGATGATATACCTAATAGGATTCCCGCTCTTAAAAGTTCTTTAAGAATGTTCCCCGATGGAGTTGGTAATATCTCTACAGTTCCCATTAAATTATCACCCTCCCAATGTATTTCACGTATATTATGGGAAACGTTCCTTAAATTGATTACCGATGAATCAGGGTGGTCTAACTCACCCAATGCCCTTCGTTCCTTGATTAGAGTCTGATATTTGATAGCTTCCCGTTCAAGTATTTGTCTTGGATATACTCTTTCGTTCTGATTGGGTGCACCTGCACGTTGAAGGACACCACGGACTATTGTACGTCCATTTTCATCTTCGTTCAGTTTACCTTTAAAGAGGTTTGTTTCTATTAATAGATTTCTCATCGTGATTTTTTAATTATTTTTGAATTTCAATTCATCACTTTCCCATCTTGTGGATTGGGATGAAAATAAAGTGCTTCCAATTTGTTTACCTGTTAATTCAGAATACATAGAATATGATTCATTTGAATGTTTTATTACACCATCTATAACAGTTCCCTTTTTTAACGTTATACGAGAATCCTCATCAGCAAACCCATTCGACTTCCACCAACCTTTAGTATCTTTTTTTAACTTATAATTAGTAGCTACAACTTCACCTTTACTGTGTATAGTTTTATCTGTTCTCTCTATTATTAAATTTTTGAACTTTATCATATTATCCTCCCCATACTTTACGTTGTTTAAATAGTGTAAAAAATAATGCAGAAACTTCCTTACGTATTATTTTACGAATTTCACGTTCCGATAGTGGTTCATTATTTTCATTTATAACATGAGTCCTACCCCATTTTACATTGGTAATCTCTTCTTCTATTATTTCTTTTATTCTACTTAGTTTCATTGAATTTATTATATCAAAGTTACATGCTTCTCATCCCAAACTCCACCTGAACCTTTCATTACATATACCAATCCGTTATTTGATTTCAATATTTGTGATACAACGCCATTTTGTGGTTTTACGAATGTTGGGTAATTAATAACTACTTTACTTCCTACTGATATTTTTTCTTCGTTTAACTTTGATTTGGATTCGTTTGTTTTTTTACCATTACGTAAATCTGCTAAATCGTCCGCTTCAATATCACCGTCTCCATCAACGTCCAATTTACTTTGGTTACCAGTTAATGATTCAGTTTTACCATCCTTTTTCTTTTTATCTTCAATTGCCTTTTTAAGTGCTGGTGGTAGTTCACCTTCGGTTACAGATTCTTTTTTATTATGTACATTATATAAATCATCAATAGCATCCATTAACGCAAATTCATATTTTCTTACAGGTTGGTTTCCGTATTTACGTGTATCCATTCCCAATTCGTTTCCAATAAAATCCCATATACGGATTCCCTTTACGTCACCAGCTTTATCAAGTATAGAATCTAAATATTGTTTTACTTTACCAGCTTTGAATTCTTTTCCACCTAATATCTTGTAGATAGCTTTTCCGTGCTTGGAATCATTAAAGAAGTCATTACTTCGTCTTGTAGATTCATCTAATTTACTTACAGATTCCTTTTTTTCACCCTTACCGTTCCAAGATTTGTCGATTTTGTTAAAGAATGCCTTTTTTTCATCCTCACTCATTTCTGGAATAGATTTTCCTGTTTTTTCAAGACACTTTTTAAAAAATTCTTGATATTCGTTTTCCCTTATCATGGTTTCTTTAACCAGTTCCTTTAATCTCGATCGTGATATTTTCATTTTTCTAGTTCTTGAATTGTTCTAGCGATATTAATTAATCGCTCTTTTATTTTATAAATATGTTTGTTTGTCCGTTTCCAATATGAATCTGAATCCAGTTCGTTCATTTTACCAATTTTATTATACCACCGAATGAATGATTCAACTTCTCGTAACTTGTATTTCAATTCCTTTAATCCCATTGCTAGTTTCTCATTAGGATTAGTTTCATCATTTTTAAGTTCCAACCAACGATTAGTCCTTTTGATTGATTCCTTAACGGACATAACTCCAGATTTAAGAGTTATATTCGGTAATTTTTTGGCTACTGAAATAATATCATTTTTAGTGATTGATTTATCTCCTTTTTTCTGGACGAAATACATAAAACCATCAATGGATATTCTACCTTGTCCACTTTTTGCATCAACTATTGTTGTGTTAATTAATCGTTTTATAAACTCGTCTTTAGTCATGGATTCGTTTTTATGGTGATTGACAATATCCTCTAAGGTTTTATTATCCGATAATCCACCTGGAATTGAATCTTCATTATATCTTTTTGAATCCATTGCGTTGTTGTATAGATTCTTTGTAGTGTTACCAGCTCTTCCCAATTTTTTAACAACCGATACTGGTTTTCGATAATTTAACCACATATCTGATTTGCCATCGGTGAATATCCATGTTCCACCGTTTTGAAATACCTTGGTTTCTGGTTTAAGGATAAATCTAATTCCATTACTACCGATTAAACTCATTATACCATTGGTGTTGCGTAGGATATCCTTTTTTGGTGGTGCGTATTCGTATTCCTTTAATATGGATTCGTTTTTAGGAACACAATTAGGAACGTCCTTACCGTTCTTTTGCTTTGTACCAATTTGTTTGTAGTTTTTCCAACATGGATCACTTTCATCTAGAAGTTTAGGTACTTTACGATTATATTTTTTTAAAATAGGAGTAAGTAATTTTATGACAGCATCCCTATCTTCCTTCTGAAATTGAATATTGAACCACTTGGTATTACTACCCATACTTGAATATTCTCTATCATAAGAATATTCGATCATTATTATATCCGTAGTTTCGGTATAACTTTTACTGAATACGTTTTTTATACTAAGGAAGGATTTATCTTTAGTTAATTTTATTAAATTGGATATAGTTTTTTTAACCTCGGATGATTTGATTCCTTCATTTACAACTGTATACCCCGATTGTGTCGCCACATCTTTTATTTTCTTTTTTGATTGTTTTGAATCATCACCAAATGCATTGGGAGTCTGATATCCAGATATATCACCAGTCGCAGTTGATTCATCCAACTCATCCTCGATTTCAATTACGAGCTCACGGATATAAGATTTGAGATTTTCTAGTTTATCCGACATTTTTTATTTCTTTAATTAATTCGTATGATATCATCAATGCTGAGACCTGATTATCACTTATTTTTTTACCGATTCTTTGTTTCTTCAATACGTTAATTGTTTCCTTCAATTTTATCTTAGTAATCGTATCAGTAATATTGGTATATAATGTATGGAGCTCCGTTATGGAATTTTTCAGTTGGGTCGAATAATAATCACCGAACTTTGTAGTGTTCGTGACATTGTTAATATACTCACGCAATAAATCCTTTTGATCATCATTTAAGTTTGTATATTTTTTATTAAAAGATTCTACCAAGATTTTATAGGTAAGCATTCTAAGGTCTTTTTCTTGAGTCTTATATGTTTCTATTACCATATCTTTCTTATCGGATTTGGATTGTATTGGTTTAGTGGAAATATGTTCCACTATCGTATATTTGGAATTAAATGCATCCTTGATATCAATGGAATCACTTTTCCTTGCTTCGAATAACTTATGTATGGATGCAAGTACCCTATAATTAGTTATAGGGGAAGATAGGAAATTATCCAATTGAAAGTTTTCCTTAATGATCTTAACCAAGTTATACTTTTCACGGGATAGTTTCTTTTCATCTATTTTCATTCTAGCTTCAAGAACTACATCTATGAATTTTTCCGCCTTGTTCTCCGAATTATATTTTTCGTTCAATAGAAGATTGTACAATTTAAGCTCCTTGTTTAATTCAGTTCTACTCGCAAAGAATTCCCTTACTATTTCCCTAGCATTTTCCTTTGGGGAATTATTTAAAATTTCCAAAGTAATTTGTTTGGTCAATAATTCAAAAAGAATTCCAGTATTTTTGAATTTACTATTTCTTATCTTACTCATCTTTTATTATTCCTATTTTTCTATTAAATTTATAATTAATAGATTTTTAATTGATTTCACCATTCGTATATAACAATAAAACCTTGTTTTTGATTATATTCCGTAATTTAATACACACAAAAACTCCTATATAAATATAAAATTTACAAGTTAAAGTTAATTTTTAGTATCATCTATAATATTTCTATCATCCAACATATCAATTCTCTCATTTAAATATTTACGATTTGATGATATTCCATTTATATATCCCTTAATTTTTGATTCGGAAGTCCTACCGGACATGGCAGATTTCCTTTCTTTATCACCCAAAGGGTCTCGGCCGTATGGATGTTTATCCTTTCCGTATGTATTACCTTCCTTGGGTCTACCACCCTTATTCACAGTTAGTTCTTTTTTGATATTACTCAAAGATTCCTCTACATCGTTCGGTTCTGGTTGAACAGCGGGGTCGTTACCTTCATCCTGAATCGATGTATATCTGAATTTATCCTTTAAATCTTGTATTACATTTACTTTTTGCAAATCCCTTTCCTTATCAGTCATTTTGAATATATTTTCATATATCCAATCTTTAGATAACATATTAAGATCCTTTATATCTGAAGCTAATCTGATTTTCTCACTCCAAAGATTTACCTTTTCCTGTTCGTATATCGTAGATGGATTGATTAATTGTAATGAAAAGTTGGCCATTTCCGAATCCGTAATTCCATTGGAATATAAGTGAATTACCGCCATCTTGGTTAGTTCAGATATAACCATCCGTTGTATACGTTCAATCGTTCGTGCGAATCTAACATCTTCTGCTGCTAAAGTTGCTTTTCCAGAATTGTGTATTATTACACCAGCATTCGTAGCAAAATTATGATGCATTGATATTCGTAAATCAGCAGTATCCCTATTTTCTGTTAAAAATTCAACTCTATCTACTTTATGATTTAATATAGGATAGTTTCTAACAAAATTTTTATTTTTCAATGCTAGTGGCATGTTATTTTGTATAAATGATACTTTATCTATATTATGTCTATCAAAAATTCTATTAAGAGTATTTCTATCTATATTTAATTTATTCTCTAAATCTGAAAATGATGATGATTGACTAGCTACTTCATTAAGTTCAGACTTTGAGATTTTATCATATTTCGTATTATATTTAGGGTTGGTATTGCATTTTTTTGAACAATATATTTTAGATGATGAATTAGTTTTGTAAAATACATCATTACAAGTTGGACAATTCACATCAAGACCAGACCTATTTCCTTTATTAGACGGACCAAATTTTCGAACCCATTCACCTAAACGTTTACCTGATTTCAGACCACCTATTCTACCACCAACTATTGCTGATTTTATCCAATTAGGATCTGATATTCGTTTTAGGATATTTTTGGGAGAATTTAATGTTTTTTCAGTTAAATTAGAATGATACTCTCTATGCTCCCAAAATGACATGGACCCATCTAAATTATCAGGATTATTATTCCTTGAATTAAAATCCTTATGATGTATAACATTTTTATTTTTCTTTATATCATAATATTCAGATATTATATTATGAACTAATTTATAATCTTTGGTTTTTGGATTATATACAGTAGTATAATTATCTTTATATCCACCGTTATCTAGATACAATGGCATTAGTGACTGATTTGGTTTCAAATCCTTAGCTTCTATCCAATTATTATCACGAGTTAAGAAATTATGATCAGGAGTACAATCTATGTATTCGTTATTATCCAACCACACTCTTACCAATTCTGCATTTTCACGAGTCATTCCAGCCCATTCTATTTTACCTGGTGCTATGTTTTGATTAACATCAATTGAATATGTGTAATTTTGTATGCCGTTTTCAAAATCAACTATAAGTTCGGCTACTGTTTTTACAGTACCGTCTAGTAATGGAATTTTTGTCTCTGGTACTATACATACGTTTTCTTCATATCCCAAATACGCTCTTGGAACTTTCAATGCAGCAAATAATTTGTTCTTTAGGTAATCGATATCTTCGATTGCACTATAATCCAATCCTTGTAGGTTTTCTATCCTAGTACCACTATCCTTACCACGTACAGGAAGATAAAAATCCTCTGTTAGGTTTTGCATATTGTATTTTAAGTTATAATCACCATCACTCTTGTTGAGGAATGGTACTTTTTTCATCTTGTTGATGATACGTTGCATGTAGTTGTCCACTTCGTTCGGTGCTATATTACCGATATCAATGGAAAATATTCTTTTCTCCGGCGCCCTCATGATACGGTGGATTAACATTGCATCTTCCATTAATGAAAGTTGCTTCCATAACCGTCTACCATTCTCTATCATTGATTTACCATATGGCAACCAATTTGTATCCGATAACAATCTGAAATGAGCCATTTCATAATTATCATAGGTGCCTTTCATATCAGGATCCAATTCCACCTTAAAATTAACAGATTTTGGATTAGTCGGGTCGATTCGTTCGTTTCTCTCAACATTATATACCGATTGAGGTGTTACGTTGATTATACCCTGATTCTCTACAATTTCCATGGATAAAAATAAATCCCCATACTTACACAGGTTACGAACCCATGGCCATAAGTTGAATTCAATGTTAAGAATATCATAAAAAAGGTTATCCAATAAAACCTGTACCTTATCATTATCCGATTGAATGACTAACACATCACCAGCTTCATTTTTTAATGTTGAATTATGTGTATATAGTTTAGAACCATCATTTGATTCCAATGCGTATATATGATTATCACCTGCATTGACTACATCATATGTATCTTCTATACCAATTTTTTTGATTGATATTACTTTATGATTATTTGAAGTTGCAAATTCATTTATAATATTATATCCTAATATACTTTCACCTATAGTTAAATCATCAGTAAATATTTGATTTCCATTAAAATCAATCCATATATGATTACTTGTACATTTTATCTTAGTACCATCATCGAATGTTATTTCATACAGTTGTTTTTTGCCATTATATGCAATTTTATCTGCCTTAACGGGTTTGAATGTATTATCATTATCCAACCCATATAACCAAATATCAGTTGTATTTTCATCATACAATTCTTTAATAGTTTTCTTTGTCCCGTCTAATAATGGAATTAAAGTATCTCCCGACAAACATTCATCTGCATATATGTCCAACGCGGAGGATATGATGGGGTCATTATCCATTGCATCAAAATCCCGGAAAACTTCCCTACGGACTTGTTGATATGCCATAGATTGTTCCGCACCTGATTGTTGGTAGAAACTTTTTTGAAGTTTGGTGTACCTATCCCGTAACCCAGATATATTAGTCTGTTGTTTTTCATCGTGGTCAATTACTTTCCTTTTACCGTCAGCATCAATTGTGATGATTGCCTTGGAAGAAAATAATTTCTTTAATCTACCATAAAATGTTGTATCTACCATTAATTATTTTTTACCTTTATTGTATATAAATATAGATTTATACAATTAACCTTTTTTATTTGGGTGGCCGCCTAGCAACCATTTTAAATCTTCATCCTTACCACCTACTTTCATTGTCCATGGGTCATCTTCTTGACCAGTACCACTAAAGAACCCTATTGGTTCGTTCTGTTGGGTTATTCCACCTAATGCTCGTTTAGTTAAATCAACACCTTCCTGTCTTAATCTCAATGCGGTATCGCGTACCCACAATCCAATGGACATTGCCATGACCAAATCATCATTGTACCCCCTCATTGCTTCCGCCTTACTACCGTTCCATATGAATACCATCAATTGTTCTATTAATCGAGTCGAACGTATCGTAATGGATTGTTCTTTGAAATACATATCCAATTTGGAGATGATAAGCGGTCTAGTTCGGGAAGTTGTCGAAAAGCCCGCGACCATATTACGTTCTTCTGTATAATATCGGTTGGTCATCTGTCTTTCCGTATCAACATATTTTAAATCCTTACTCATATAGAAAAGATTTCCATAATTTCTATCTATTACTTGTTGTATCACTGCCCAACCTACATTTGCGTTCTCTATTACAAGTAAGGCCTCGTTATATTCGGTTGAAAGTGATACCAGGAAATTACCAAAATCCCGTGTACCAAGTTTACCCACATATTCGGCGACTTGTACCGCGTTTTCAACATCTATTACATGACACGCCGAATAATCAGTCGAATCACCTCTGGCGACATCTGCTATAACCATATATGATTTATTGTAATCGGGATATTCCCACTTCCATAGGTTTCCATCTATACCTGTTTTTTCCAATGGGGGCTGACAATGTGTTTCTTTGTAAAACTGTAATATCTCTGCATCGATTACTTGATTACCGGATGATATAAAGTCACAATTATGAGAAACAATACCATCCACATTAAATATATTACCATTACCAACTTCTACAATATCATATAATTGTATATTTCTATTTAAGTAGATTATATTAAGTATGGATACTGATTCATTGGATTCACTATCTATTTCATCACCTATTTGTAATTTATCAGCTGATATTTCTATTTCATTAGATATAAATTTATGTGTTAATGAACATTTTAATACTTTTCCATTGGATAGCCAGATTTTATAATGTGATTCCTTTTTAAGCTTACGAACACCACCGAATGATTGATACCCACTTGGTGTTTTTATTTTATATCTGGTATTAGTTCGTAATGTATATTTTTGCATTATATTTGAATACGTATAAACTTACATTTAAGTAAATTTTCTATTTCTAATTGACGTTCTATATCTTTTTTTCGTCTGATTCATATTTCTTACATTCACATTCTTGTATAGATATTATTTATTCCAAAATATCATATAAATCACTTAAAGTAATCCATCGCTCTTCACCCGTAAATTCATCAAATACCATTACAGTAGATTCCCCCCACAAACAATCGCATTCCTGCGCCGCTCCCTTTTTACCTATAATAGCATCTTGTTTATCCCTCCACCTTTGATCTCTTTCAGGGTGTACGCTCCAATGTAGTTTTATTGGATTGAATTCGTTATCCTCTGGGTTTTCCTCGGCTCTTACCCAAGTTTTGTGAAAAAAGTTACCCACACCGTTCGGGGTAGATAATATAATAGCATCACCACCCGTTGATAGGGTAGATTGTGATGAAATCCAAATATCCTCTATATTTTGGATAAATGCAGCTTCATCGAACACCAATAGGGATAGTGCCTCGGAACGTCCTGCATCGCCACCGGATGATGTAGCCTTTATCATAGAACCATTTGTGTATCTAAGTGAAAGTTTATTATCCTCGGCCGATTCTATCTTCAACCAACTAGGTAGATAGTCGTTCATTACCCTTACCTTGGTTACCAGATTTTTTGCAACCTCTTGTTTTGTTGCAATTACCATTACCATAAAATCCTCGTTGAAAATCATTTTCCATAACGAATAACCAGCAACTAATGTGGATATACCCGTCTGTCTTGATTTTAATACAATATTATAACGGTTTTTTGTAAAATCCGTCAAAGTATCCTCTTGGAACGGAAATAAGTGAAACGGTATCTTTCCGCGGACTGGATGTTGAATCATACAATACTTTTTCATAAAATGTATTGGATCCTGCGAGCACTTTATATATTCCATACGGATTATATCCTTTAAACTCTGCTTTACCATTTTACTTTTTTTTGAATGTTAGCTTCCAATACGCCCCGACACCTATATATGGGGTGATTTGTTCCGAACCGAAATCGTTGAATGCACCAACATCTAATCTGAATACCTTATCGTTTTTAGGTTTTACTAAAATACCCACGGAAGCACCGTTCAATCCGAATTCTTTAGTACCGAACTGTACACCTCCGCCCATGAACACTTTTAATTTTTCTGGTTCCTTTACGGTGATTATTTCCGTAATTGTTTTGTTCTTTATATCGAATTTTGAAGTACGTGATACAATTCGGTTTTGTGTTATCGTATCCTTTATGGTAGCGATACTACCCATACCATCAATATTTTCTATTACATCTTCATAATAATACTTCTGATAATAATCTTTTAGAATTGCGAGTGTGTCGACATTGATGGGTATCTCAACTATTTCCTTGATTATTTTTGGAGGTGATGGTATATACTCTATTTTGGTAATCGTGGTATCCGAATATATGGTATCGCGTTGTTTACTCAATAATTCATATTTACTTCCACCGATTTTTATATATTCCGTTAAGTCGGTCGGATTAGGTCGCGTTACCCAAATAAAAATTCCGATACCGATCAATATTAATATTAAAATGTTTTTTATTTTAGACATACTGTTCCAGATTTCCATCCTTTAACTCTTGGAATGATTTCATTCTCATTTCTTCAAGTTGCTGTATCTCCCTTGTTCCGGTTTCGATAACCAACATCATGTCGGCCTTCATTTCATCCACATTCTGTGGATTTTCCCATTGATCATAACTACCATCATCATTCAGATACTCATATACTTGTTTTGCATCATCATGGGCCTCTTTCATCTGTTCCAAACGAATTTTTCCATCGATTAACATACGAGTCCATATTTTATAGTTCTGATATGGTTCCCAGAATCCCTTTGCTCTTATTTCGGTTTCTATTACCGATAGACAATCCAAGCAATAACCAGATTTTTTTATTAATTTAGCATCTACTCGTTTTAGTTTTACCGTCTGACAATTTGTGTTTTTGCAATTATGTGTTTCACGTAAATAATTTCTTATTTCTTCATACACTTCGGAATTTTTACCAGTTTTCATAACGAAACCTTTGTGTTGCTCGTATTTATGGTGTTCATCTTCCCATTTATCACCAATTTCACGCTTTTCTATAGATTCCCTTGTCCAACCTGTCTTGGTATCCGCTTCATATTCACCACCCGTCTGTACCATATTGACTAGTTTTCTACGTGTTGGATGCATGAAGCTCTTGTTAAATTCTTTTTTTGCCATATTTCGTATTATTTATAACATGATTTCATATATAAATATATAAACTAAAAATTAATAGAAAATTATTGAATTTCGGATAATCTCTTATAGTATGTAGGATATGAAACATTCAATTTAGCTATAATTTCCTTTACCTTAAATCCTTCTGATTTTAATCTCACTATTTCTTTTCGTTGTTCTTCGTGTTTTCTATCCCAATAGTTTTTTCTTCCCTTTAGTGCCTTTTCCATAAGATTATCCCAATCTAATTTAGCCATTGCTTTTTTTGTTCCTTCGGACACGTTCTTTTTAACTTTTTCTGAATTTATCTTACCGTATCGTTCTTCATATGTTATACCGATTTGTGCATCCGATATTTTTTTCTTCGTTTCTTCTGTATGTTGGTAATCTGAATTATTTAGTGCATCTGCTCCCATTCTAGCTATTCTTATTTTTTCTTCGGCCGTTCTATTTTTAGAAATTTCACCTAATTTTATACCCAATTGTTTAGAAACTTCTTGCATTACTAAAAGTCCTTCTGGTGTGTATATATCTTCCCATTTTTTTCCTTTCTTTTTACGATTAGCTTTTACAGCTTCTTCATTATATCCACCAGTTCCGCCATCTACCATATTATACCCATTATTTTTTGAGTCATATTCGTTTATCCAATGAATTTCTTTTTTATTTAATTCTTTTTTGGATTTAGCAGTATCTATAACTTCCCATAGGAAATTATCTTCACCATAGGAACGAAGTGTATTGTAAAAATGAGTTTTACCCGTTTCAATGGATTTTATATGTTGTTGTTTTCTATCCTCTAAACTTTTTATGGTTTGTCCAATATAAACATTTCCACTTATCTTATTTGTAACTTTATATACTATCATACCTATAAGTATAATAAAATAATGTTTTTGTATAAATTTACGGGGTGGTTTAGTAAAAAATACCTAACAACTGGTTAAGGGCCGCGAAGCTTCCAGTTAGTTTCAGTGTGTAAATTTCATCATTTGCAGTATATCTAAATACAATTCCTTCATTAGGTACTATTTTATCAACACCACCAATGGCATTCAACCTTTTAAGTTCCAGTTCCAACTTGGCAATTTGTTTTTCACTACCACCCGACCTTACATCCTTAATTGTTTTATCCAGTCTCTTTTTAATATTCCTTACCGCCGTATCGGGATTGACCGCAAGGACAGATGAAGTAAATTCAAGTACATCTGCACCGATACCTAAGAATATATTTTCAAATTTCATTAAATTATCCTTTGATATTTTAGCATGGTTATCATTTTCATGTGATTTTGCCCATTTCAACGTGGTATCATCACTAATGTTCTTATTATCCAACCTATATGATTTATCAAAGAACGCCCATCTTTTAGTTAATCCCTGTAATGTATTTTTATCCAATTTGGTTGGGGAATTCTTCGTAATCCAATTTTCCCACCAGGACTGATGATATTCAGCGACACCATCACTATCCTTTAATTTAAATTCACTCTGTAGTTTTGATATTTGTGAAATATATTGAGGTTTAAGTGATGATAACTTTTGTGATTTTGGTAATTCAATTACAGGTGGTCCCTGAATTGTATATTTCTTCTGTACTTGTTGGTTTACTTGTTTTATCATACCGGCTAGTATTCTACCTGCATCCTGGTTCTCACCGATTGCAACTCCATCTATATTATACTGCATAGTTCCATGGAATACCAATAAAGCTTGGTCGTATGGTATTACGTTTACCGAAGTTGGATATATTACCTCCAAATTCATGAACGAACCACCTTCTTGGAATACCTTATCCTTTTGTTTATCGGATAGTGATTTTATTGCATTGGATAAATCCGACATTGCAAAGTTGTATGCCTTTTCCAATTCACCCCTACCCTTGAACTTATCGGATATACCGTTAATGTCAAGTGCGTTTTCACCTTTGTTCTTCAAGTGTCCCTTATTACGAGCTGCTATTAATTTACCATTTTTCCACGATATTGCAAGTGCTTGACCATCTGTATTATGAACTAATATATCATTTGCATAGTAGCATGAAAAATCATCAACCGTTAAATCATATCTGGTTTGTGATTTTTTTATAGCTTTTATTGATTTAATTTTCATATCTAATTCTTATAAATTTACATTCAAGTTTATTTTCTATTTTTTCTTGACGTATAATATCTTTTTTTCTTAATTTACCACTGTTTGTAAAATGATGTGGTTCATCAATTTCTAATGCCACATTTTTATCGACATCATATCCATCTAACTAATATCCCAATCCTTCTACATAATATTCACCACCATTTTCTGCATGTTGGAAATTATATCCATTTTCTTTACCGTACTGTTCTATAATTGGTATTGATTTTATATTATAATTCGGAAATAATTTTTTAAATGCACCTGATTTTCTTATTTTTTCTTTAACAATTTCATTTTTCCAAACATTATCAACTCCATATTTTTTTAATACAGTAGTATTTTTTTTTTCAAACGGTATTGTTCCACGTGATAATGGATTAATTGCTCCATAACGTACTATATTTGTGTTTTCAATTCGTTCTTTATATTTTTCAGTATAATGTGATTGCTTAATACTTCTAACTGATATATTCAATTTCCGTAATTGTTTATTTATAATTGTAGAAGATTTCCATCCATTTTCATTTGCTATCTGCAAGGCCGATTTTTCTTTATTAACATATTCTTCATATAAATATTCATATGTAAATGTAATATCTTTCCATTTTTTAAATTCAACACAGTTTGTAATATGACCAATCATACTCAACTTACCCTTGATTTTTATTTCATTACCACAATATTTACAAGTTTCCATATTTATATATCTTTATTATAATATATGAGTTGAGAAAAAACCGATGGTGGTTATTTATTAATTTTTAATTCCATATCTTCTGTTAAATCTTGTGCTTGAACATATCCAATATTTTCTACATAAATTCTATGATTTGGAGTTACTTGAATTATCTGCCCATTTTCTAATTCGATTTCTAACCATTCATCAGTATCACCATTATTCATCTTTGCAATAACATCCTTATAAGTACTAACACCAGTTTGATCATCATATGCAAGAACTTTATCAAATACGTTACCATCGACGAATTCACGTAATGTCATTTCACCATGATTTTCTGTCTGTATCATTGCATCACCATATACACACTTTTCACGGGTAAGTTCAAGTTCACCATCAAGTGCCTTGTTTGCTATATCTTTCAATTGGCCGAACGTTAAGTTGATACTTGTATCGAACGGATGGTTCATATGCCCGTAGCTTCCACCACATTGTAATAATATTCTATTATCAAATGGATTTAATGAATCCAATGTATCATATATGAGTTCATTTAATGTTATTGATGAAGTAGCTCCTTTACTTTCATTTAATCTACCACCGATAATACACAAATTTTTATAATGTGATACTACACTTATAGGTAATCCCATTTTATATGAATCCTTTATAGATAATTTATGATCTAAATGGAACTCTCTACTTCTTTTTTTAGCATTTGGTATTTCGCTAAAATACTTTTGGTAATTTTCGTTGGTTTTTCGTCTTACTAATTCAGTATATAACTTAAATTCATCTTTATCCTCTGGTCGTGTCCAACCTAGTTTTTCATATAAAGAATCTACTAATTTTTTATTACCAAATCCGTATTTTTTACCGATTTTCCCTCTTTGTTTTCTAAGCTCTGGGTTATTTTCATATGATTTTTTTACTCCATCACTTATTTTTTTTCTAAATTCTGAATTCTTATTTAATTTTCTTAAATCTTCTCGTATGTTTCCTATGTTTTTACCAGTCATCACTTCACTCATTTTTTCTTTGTGAGTATCACTAGACATTATTTTTTTGTGTTTATCTATAACACTTTTGTTTTTCATTGGATTTTTATCCCCAAATGATTTGGATGACTCACTTACCAATAATGAATTTGGATATTTTTGTTTATATTCATCCATCGTCATATTATGTGAATACTTTAAGTGTCTATATTGGATTTGTTTAAATTTACCGTTACATTCATTGCACACAACAAAATCACCGCCCTCTGTAATTGGGTTTTTTATTCCAAAGTGTTTCTGTAGGAACAAATCCATATCCTCTACTATTTTGTCTACTGAATCGGTTTGGGGTGATTCGAACACAAACGCAGGAACACTAACTTTAAAATCATTCTTCCTCATTACAGTTTTTGCAATTACTTTATTGGATTGCTTAATAAATGGTATATTTATTTTAGTTTTTTTATCCTTTATTACAATATCATTATATTTTGACAAAAATGCTATAAAGTTCTTTTTGTGCTTTGATAATCTCTTAAAGAACCCAGTAAGTTCCCCAACCGTTATTTCTTTGCCGTTTCTAGGATCGTTCAACCTATCAAAAAAATGTTTTGTAAATTCAATATCCTCCGGTGATAGTTTTGAATCAGCATATCTCTCAATAGTGTCCAAATCTGATTTTGCCATTTCATTCGTTAGTTTCATACTTTCCTTACTTCTGAAATCTCTATTACTACCGCTGTTCGGTTTAAATCCAAATGATTTATATAATTTTACCAATCTACCCCTATTACCCCCAAAGTCGGTGGATGGTGTTAAGAATATATCCTTTTTGTTCTGTTTTGCGTATGATATTATATCGGACATTACCTTTGAACCAATTCCCTGTCCTCTTTTATCCTTTGGAACAATTATTCTACTTAGTTCTAAGTAATCAGGGTACTCATAGATATCAAGTTGTACTCCGTATTTTTTTGATAATTCCTTTGTATTTACTCCCTCATTTACTCCCTCATTTACTCCCTCATTTAAGAATTTTTTGGTCTCCAAATCGTTTATCCACTTACCAATATCAGCTCCCTTTACATCACTTGGCACTTCGTTTCCCTTTACCGATAGGTTAAACTTTACAAATTTCTTTAAATCTTTACTTATTAATTTACCATAACGTAGTATCTGTGAATCACTTAATCCTGAATTGTTGTGTTTCTTTTTAAATTGTGATACTTCCGATGGATTAAAGTTTTGTAATGATGATAGGAATACAATTTGTTTTATTTCATCCGAAGTATAATTAAGTTTATTTAAATTCTTATTAAGTGAATCTATTGTATTCTTTCGTAATATCCACGATAACAACACTATATAATCACTCTCATCGATGTAGGGCTTACTAACGGTCAAAGTAGGTAATATTAGTTTAGTAAACCCAATTTTATCCAACATAGTTAGATAATCTTTAGTGGATTTTGCACTTTTTAACGATTTAGTAAATTCATCACGGATTCTTTCAGAACTTATAGTCTTTAGTAGATGTGAATTATTCTTTAATATAATTAAATTTTCCTTATCAGTAGTTCCCATATTTTATTTTTTACTTCATTGAAATTATTATTAATATCATGTTCCCAAATTCTAATAAATGATATATGCCTTTCATTTAATAGTAAATTTTTCCTATTATCCCTGGATTTATTTGATATTTGAGTTTCATCTAATTTAATATCATTATATAATATGGGATTTGCATGCCAGTAATCACCATCACATTCAATTACCAACTTATATAGTGGTAAATAAAAATCAACATAAAATCTACCTATTTTTTTATTATACTCATATAATATATTATTATCAATCAAAAAATTTTCCATTTTAACTTCAATGGATGTTTTAATATTATGATGTATTCTAGCTTTATTTAATAAATCGATTCTTTTATTTTTTTCATCTATATTAATATTTTTCCAAAAATTAACCTGACCGTTACTTATCATATCAGAAATCAATTTAGCTTTTTGTGTACCAAACAATTCTATATTTGTTTTATTTTTATTAAATGGAATTACACCAAACATAGGATTATTTTCACCAGATATATCAGGTAGATTTCCTAATTTTGATTGTATTAGTCTTGACTTTGATATTTTTTTAGAATTTTCATTTAAAATATCACATGATTCCTTGGTTCTACCCAAACTCCAACCAACCTTACCATACATACCATTTCCAGTTCCAGTATTAATTCTACTCTTTATATCACTGGTCTGTTTTTTTGTATGTTGTAATTTCAATTTTTTTATTTTTAAATGTACTGCCGTTTTAGTCCTGCAATACGATTTAATATATATGGGATATAATTCACTCAATCCCATTCCATCTACTATATATAAATCACTTAAAAATTTAATTTCCGTAGCAGACCATTTCTTTCGTGTTGGTTTCATATATTATATTGAGTGTAAAAATCTTAAAAATCTTAACATTCGTAGTGGATCTTCTTCGAATCTTTCGGATGCCTTACCTACGGTTCTAATTCTATTATTCTTTAAATCCGCTATACCACCGACCAAATCGACTATCTCACTTCTATCCATATCGTAGAATAAAGCGTTTATGGTCAAATCCCTACGTTTCACATCACCTTCTATATCGGTGTAATCAACTGCATCTGGTCTACGGCCTTTACCAACATCACGCCTGAACGTAGCGACCTCATGTCCCCCCACTATTACTACACCGAAAGCCTTACCGACTTCCGCCGTGGAAAATCCTGCATTTTTAGCGATTTCCAATGATTCATCTGGTTTTGCATCCGTAGCTAAATCGAAATCCTTTATAGAAACACCTAATATTGCATCTCTGACTGCTCCACCGACAATATAAAGTTTTTTGCCGCTTTTTTTGAATGCTGCATGAATTTTTTTTATATCGGATGGTATTGTTAATTTTAATTTATTCTTTGCTTCATTTATTTCTAACACCTTATTTTTTTTAAGTTTGTTTTTCCTACGTATAAGTTGATTTATTTTAGAATAAATATCTGCTATTTTTCTATCTAATTTTTTTTCTTCAATACCCTTTGGTTCTGAAATATCCATTTTTGAATATAATCTTTTTTTTATGGATATCAATGGTAGAACTTCCTTATGTAATTTTTCACGTTCCTTATCTATTTTATCTACCATGTCCAAAGATTCATTTACTGTTTTGTAACTTACATCATCAAATTGATGTGTTACCTTTAATAGTTCCCTTATGGATAAATTTACCATTATGGTTGGTATTGATTCCTTTTCGTTCATTGAATATAATGCAAGAACTCTGTGGTGACCATCGAGTATATAGTTATCCTTTGATATTATAATGGGTTTGGATAAATTTGATTTACTTACCGTTGATAATTTATCTACCTTGTCCAGATTGATATCCCTTTGGGTCAGTTTTAATTTGTAAATCGGATATTTTCCACTTTGGTACTTGATTCCACTTTGTGTAAGGTACTCTAAGTACTTATCCACATCATCTGATTCGATTTGTGGCATATCTTTACGAAGTATACCTAAATTCTGAAAGGTATCGACTATTGCCTCATATATGTTCGTCCTTGGTTTTCCCAATAATCCATTTTTCTTTATATAAGGTGAATCCAAATTATATTGTTCAGTTTGTGAATCCCACCCACAATTATGACAAGTATAGTTTTCCTGATCCTCGACTTCAAGTGGCCATGAGTGTCCACATTTTCTACACCTCATTTCAGTACCAGCAATTTCATTCATATCTGTTTCAAATTCTACAATAGTATCAAATATATTAGTACCTTTTTTTCCATATCTGAAAGTGAATACCTTTTTTCCATTTATAGTAGGTACACCATGTTCATCTTTACCGATATTTTTAACAACCACTTTTTTGTTCTTGAATTTTCCCATTAACAAAGTATCTCCAATTTCTATTGGCAGGGTTATAGATTCATCTATATTAATATTTGGAGTTTTCAAGTTTTTGAACTTTAAATCACCTTTAGCATCATCACCTGCCAATTTGGATATTTTTTTCTGTGTATCACGTTCAACTTGGGTATATATTATTGAGTATCCGGTTAAAGTCGCCTTTCTAGTCATATGTTTATACCACTTTGCATACGCACCATTTGAATAAATATCTATTTGGTTGTTAGGTGTATTCGCTCCCATCACACCTGCTGGATAATATGATACCGAGTTTGTGGGCCCGTTAGGATACGTTGGGTGCTCGTAATAATCCTCCAACTCCCTGGTCATTATCATATTTACTACATCATATCCTATTTTCTTTGCTCGGTTTTGTGATATAACACTAAATACATCGTAATTAGGAAACATAAAAGTCGGACCATCATCTGCATCTGATTGTGATCCTAATGTAGAGGATGATTCATTCAATAACCAATCTTCTATTACTTCTTTCTGTATTTCAATTCTTTCGTTTAATTTTGATGTAAGTAAATCAAATATTGATTTATTGAACCTTGGATATGCACGTTTTTCAAAGAATTCCTTTTTATCTTCATATGTGCCAATGGACAATCCGTTCCTTACTTCCGTGCCACTTACCGAGTTGGGCTGACTAGGTGATATATAAACGTACCCCCTATCTTTATATGGTTGATTTACATTACCGTTATATTTTGTAAAGTACTTACCCCCCAATCTATTGGAATCCTTTTCACCAACAACCGTTATAAATCCTGTCGTGTTCTCATCGAATTTTTTTAGTATTTCCGTCGGTGCGTATGGGTTTTTTACCTGCACTATATTGGATGGTTGTATACCGAACATGGTAACCATTACCTTTTTCTTTTCATTAAAGCTGAAAGGTGATTTGGTGGAGTCTACTTTATTGGACGTGCCAATATATACATTATCCTTCCCGAATTTTTTGATCAGTCCTTCGTATGTATTATAATGGCCTTTGTGGAATGGTTGGAATCTACCTGAATATACGACTACTGTGTTTTTTATAACACCATTATCCTCTAGCATAATTTGTTCCACTAAATATTTACTTAATTCACTCATTTTTATTATATACCGTTATATCTTATAAATATAGGATATATTAATTAAGGATAATTTATGAATTATCTTGCAGTTGAAATAATTAATAAATAGTATAAAGGATAACTAAAAATATTTACTACTGCTGTACTATTATACTTGCTACATTTAAGTTGTCCTGTATATTATTTTTCTTAATTTTATAATTAATAATTTATTAAAACTTTAAATTGCTTATCCTCCTATAAATATATATCCAAACATTAAGTAAACGTACAAACTTTAACATTTTTAACACTAAATTTTTACCATACTGTTAAAATTTAACATAAACTTTTTAAATTTATAAAATTATATATCCATGGTATCAGTATCCATTGAAGTACTCAAAATAGATATTATGAACTAATCATGTGAGTGTAAAAGTGGATCGTATTACAGTTTTTAAGGAGTTCTAACGATAGATTGATGTACTCGAAGTAAAAGTGTATAGGAATTCCTCTATGTACCATAGAAATCATTATATTGAGTTCGTACTATATACTGTAGCACCATAATATTATTACTGTAATCACAATTGCACTGGGTATGCACGTCCAGTTGTTAATGTACGGAAAATATCTTACTAATCCTTAGTTAAAAACTACTCTGCTGTGAAACTGAGCAAGTCCGATTTTGGCCCCCCCATGCTACAATGACAAATCCTGATCTTGGGAAGTTAAATGGGTTATCTGTATATTGGACTGTAATTGTAGCATCTCCTGTACCTGAATTGACTGATGTCACTAACCAAGATACGGATGTACTCACTGTCCAATTGGAATCACCGATAACAGTTATATTAAAAAAACCAGTTGATGAGGGAACACTTTCAACTGTTGGAATTATGGTAAGTGTACTATAGAATTCATCCATGGAATCTGGAGTTGTTAATCCTTTTGCAGCTGCAGCGGTTCTAATACTTAATGTAGTTCCTATAGAATTTCCCAAATCATCGTTCAAATCATCAAACGATATAGGTCCGGATGCGGGTAGTGGCATTATTTATCCTTTTTTAATTGATTAATTTCGTTTCGTAATTCATCTACTGTATTTGATAATTCCTTGACTGCCTCTATTAGTAAAGGAGTCAATTTTTCGTATTGTATCGTTAAGTAGTTTTCACCTGATAAAGATTTACCTTTATCCACATCAAACGGGGCAGGGAAAACTATATCTGGAAATAATTTTTGTACTTGTTGTGCAGATGTACCGATGTGAATATCATCATCGGTATTTAATTCCGTATTCTTAGCTACATCGTTCCATTTGTAAAGGAATCCGTCTAATGATTTTAGTTTATCCAATGGATTTGGTATATTTCCTAATCTATATTTCAGTCTATCATCGGAAGCATACGCTGTAATATTTCCCGTTGCACTGAAATTACCAGTATCCATCTCCATTGAAAATCTAAAGATTTCGTTTTGCCCGGAGAGTTGTCTGAAACCTATACCATCACGTGCGGCAAGTATCAAACGGTGTGTATTATCAAAACTACCGAATAATTCTGTTTCCGCTCCATATATATAACCAGTAGTCCTAGATGGTTCACCCAAACTGCCGTTTGATTGAAATCTAAGGGTTTGACCACCAAACCTACCGGACGGACTCCAAAATATACCTGTTGTCGATATATTAGTTGTATCCATCGTTATAAATGGTGATCTAAGTATACCTCCGTTTATTCTTGAATTGTTTCCCAAATTAATCACTGATCCGGCTACAAAATCTATACTTCCTGAATTCGCAAAGGTAACACTCCCAGTGGAGTCAATCTGAAACCGACCATTATTTATATTAATAGTACCACCGGTTATATTTCCATTTATAGTAAGTGATCCTTCTGATCCATCCCATATCATGGAGTTGAGTTCATTACCAATAGCAAAATCATAATTATTGTTCCCATCGTGACCTAAAAAGATCCCAGAAGTTGTATCGGCAGCAGAATCCTTATTTATTGTTTTGATGACACCTCCACCACTTAGAACAATTCCACCATTGTTAATAACTGTACCTGCATTTATACCTGTTTGTGCTTGATTTTGTGCATTTAAATTTTGAACATTACCTAATCCTACGTTTGTAGATGTGGTATTTGAATTCAATGTATTAGTTGAAGTTAATGGAGTTCCACCGATTGTTACCGTTCCGCTAAAAGTTCCACTTGCTCCAGTTAAATCTCCCCTGAAAAATGAATTCCCACTTGTATCTATACCAAAATTCTCCGAATATATAGCACCATTGTTCATATAAATAATGGTCCCAGTATTGGTATATGGTAGTGTTCCTGCCGAGTAATTTGTAGATTTTATCGTTCCAGTTGTAATTACATCACCTCTGATTTCGGTGTTACCGGATGATCCAAATGTTAACTCACCACCTTCACCGTTATTCACGGAATCTGCTCCCGTAAATGTTACCAGTCCAGCAAATCCAATCGCCTGTTGTGGTGATGAAAATGATAGGTTAGTTCCACTTGCAACATTACCGTTGGGTGTATTCTCCTCTGCGGTAAATTTTGAGAACCAATATTTTGATCCATTGCTACCAGAAAAAATAGGTGCAGATCCACCCCATAATCCACTTAATCCTGTAAACGTAGAGGTACTTAAAGTATAATTAGTTGCACTAGGGGTACTCGGTGCTGTTGCAGCGGATATTTGATAATAAACTGTATCCGTTGCAACTTTTGTTCCCGATACACCAGCAGATCCACTTGGTCCTATAGATCCAGTACCACCTTGTACCGAAACACCGACATAGAAATTATTTACTATACCCGTTGTCAATGTATTTTCAGAATTCCTATATTCAATTGTAGCGACACCGTTTGTACCGAATTCATTTGTAGGAGTGTTCGGTTGCACATTCGGACCGGATATACTACCACTTATTACCGAAGTTATAGAGTATTCGAACGGGTTAGATGCACCTGATCCATTATATGAGTATGCAGTACCAGCCTCACTTATATTCAGGGTAACAATATCAGGAGTACCCACTACACTAAACTCGGCATTGGATTCAACCCCCTGACTCTGTGGATTCACTACAAAATTAACAACCGGAGTCGCAGAACGTACCTTACTATATGTTACTTTTTTCCTAAAATCTACCGTTGTTGTATTGTCACCCGCTAGATATGTTAAATCTAAAATCACACTTCCAGTATCTTCTGTCATTGCGGATATACCATATGTGTTGGTAATCGGGCTGGATTCGTTGACGGTAACCCCGGAAGAACCAGTTACCCCCACAATATCGAATGAGTTTCTAACTACCAAGCCATCACTATGTTGGATAACGTTATTTCCCAACCTAACATCTACCTCCCCATCACCCTGATTGAATTCCGATGCAGATACTGCCCCAACGGAATTCGCCCTAAATGCTGAAGTTTCATTTGAAAGTACAATTGAAATACCATCAAAATTTATAACAGGGGATAATGTAACTTCATCTGAATAGTTGTTTCCGAACACATCTGATCCAGTAAACGAATACGTTGTTTGTGGAAATCCCGCTCCTGCGTTTGATGCAGAATATTGTAATGATGTAATCGAATATGTTGTAATTCCAGTCACGGTATCAGTGCCACCCTCTATCAATGGTGGTGGATTACCACTATCACTAGATGAATTGACCGTTAAAATGGTAGATGTGGATTCCAGATTGGTTCGTTTAGCACGTATGTTAATGGATTGTCCACTTGGCTTTGGTGATAACGTAGTTGGTTCATATATAAATTGATTTGCATTAGATGTTACGGTCAATGCGGGAAAGCTCTCACCATCCTCTAATCTGAATATAGTCTCATATTCCGTGAACCCATCAATGCTTGCAGTATATATTATAGAACCTACTGTAAATGTATCATCCGATCCACTAAAACTGGCAACGGTCACCAATCCACCAGTAGTAGTGGGATTTGATATTGCACCAGGATAATCTCCCGTATATGATAATGGATCAATAAATGTACCACCGATATCAAACGCGGATGATGCATATGTAATTGAACCAGATGTATTACCACCTATAATAAATTGTATTTGTTGGAATGGTGGATTTGCAACTGATCCGGATGAAAATCTAAAAGCGTTTCTATCGGACTCAAATGTTATGAACGATCCACCTGTCCCACCTCCTGTCGAGAAATCATTGCCACCATCGAATTCTTTTGTAGTTATTACATCTACTGGTATATAATTATTATTTATATCATAGAATTCAAACCGAAAATCGAATGTTTCCGTTTCTAACTTTCTAGGTATATCCTGTAATATGGTAAATTCATCTGGTGAAAATGAAGTATCCTGTGAATTTCTCAACGATACATTGGATATATACCAATCATCACCCGTTACTTCGAATACTAATTTAGCAGAACCACTAAATGTTGTTATTATGTTTTGACTTATTTCCTCCCGTGTTAAAAGTGCGTTTGAACTATTAAGTGATATGAAATCCTGTGTACCATTTGTTCCACTTATATACGCCCGTAATGTTTTAGTCGAGTCGACCGATCCACTGATCAATGTTCTGAATGAGAGTGTATATTCCGAATTTTCCGATATTGATACATCATCTAATAATGATAATGTTTGAATACTACCCGATAGTGTATTGTAATCGAACTTAACCGAAGAAGCCAATACACTATTATTAATCGTTGTTGGATGTGAATCGGAGGAGGTTACCCAATATGTAGATAAATTTGAATCACTAAAGAATCCATAATTTACCTCTGTTTCTGTTAAAATTGTTAAATCACGTAATAGTTCATTTGATTCCAATTTGGATTCCTGTACGAGTTGGAAATCCCCTGCAGTATTTCTTGATTTTCTAAATATTTTTACACGAGCAACATCACCTGCAAACGTTTTTAATCGAGTGATATCTATTATACCAAATGAACTTATAACCCCTGTATCGGTGGTACTTCCGTTTTCTATATCTTGATATGTAACTTCATACGATGCGGTATTAAACGATTGTACATCATTATTTATGGTATATGGAACATCAACTAAAACTTCCTTATTATTAAGTACCTCTATTATTCTACCACCATATCCCAACGATGGGATGTTAATATTATTTTCATCTACCGCGGTAGTCCAGATTCCACTATCCGTTATTCTTAATTTATAAAAAGTACCCGCGTTCCAATTTCTTAAATCTTGGCCCTGTGATGGTAATTGTGGTATTCCGACAACACTACCACTCTGTGTTAATGTCGGTGATGTTTTATTAAATAATGGTTTTACTATTTCAGTAATAGATACCAGTGGCCGTTGGTAAAACCTTACAATTGTTTTATTATTAAGATTTTTGTTAATAATAATATTTTGTTCCCACTTTACATTATATATTCCCTGCCATTCTTCCGGAATATCAAGTATCTCACCAACGTTACCTATGTAATTTTTAAGTTCTCCTAAAATAGTTATTTTTCCAGGCCCTATTGGTGTATCATCATAAACGTGCATCGAAATTACCTTTGATGTACCTTCATAATATTCAGGAATACCATCACCTGGTTCAAAGTAAACGGGATTTCCCTCGACATCAAGAATTTCTATTTTTACCTCGGTTGTCTCCTTTAAGAACGGAGAACCCTCAATTAAGAATGCGTTTTTACCACCTGTTAATGTAGTTGTTAGTTCCGATATTTTGAAATATTCGGAATTCAACCCACTATCTATTGTAAAAACTTGTAAGTTTGTTAAATTTTGAAAAGGAGAGTAACTCTTGATTCTGGCCATATATAGGTTGTTATACTCATAAATATAAATTTTAATATTTATTGACACATCATCTATAGAAATCCATAGAAAAATGAAATATACAACATTACAGATTAGAATAGATACGCGTAATAAATTACAAAAGTATTGTAAAGAAAACGGTCATTCAATGAGTGGTCTTGTTGAATCACTAATAAAGAATAAGATAAATCCAATTAAAGAATTACCTAAAGTTGATCCGAATAGAATAATGAAAGTAAGAGTTTAAAACAGGATAATCAGTGATTAATTCTTTTTAATCTAAATGCATCTATTATTAAACTATCAATTCCCTTTGTTTTTATTAAATGGGATAGGTGTAAATCAACTTTATCACACATTAATGAAGTGGTATCCTTGTTATGTGAAATTCTTTGACTATGGGCCATTTCGTGTGCAAGTACAGCTATACGCACATCACCTTGAATCATATACCAATCAGACTTCCATAATCCAGTTTCTATGTATATTCCTTTAAATTTACGATTATACATACCATGCGCACCTGGTAGAAATACCGATTTTATGTATTTTAGTTTATTGAATTTAAATTTTATTTCATTTTCTTCTAATAAATTTACCACATAGATATATTCTGATATATAATCAAAATCAACCACGACACTTTTTGATGTCTTACACGAAGATAACAAAAGTGAGGTGGATAATATTAGTATGGTTCTACTATTTAACATAATGGGAATTATTTCATTTCATAATTTTAATATTTAACATGGGAAAACCCATCTTCTTTTTTAATTTCTATTAAATCATCAACTACATCCCTCATTGAATCTATGTGAGATATTACCATCACAAAATCAAATTGAGTTTTGAGGTAGGTAAACAACATGAATAATGATTGTAGATTTTCACTATCCAACGTACCGAACCCCTCATCTATTACTAGGAAGTTGGGTCTTGGAAGATTACATACATTAATGAGTGCAACTCTAATTGCAAGTCCTGATATGAATTTTTCCATTCCACTACACATTTCCAAACTCCATCTATGATCATTATATACGATATATGCGTTAATATTTCTACCATCGATTTCAATCTGCATACCGAACTCTACAATCTGGCCTAGGATGTTATTAACCTCGCCCTCAATCATAGGTAGAGCTTTTTCTACAAGTTCATATGATACTCCATCCTTACCCAATGCATTCAAGTAGTAATCGAATAATTTAGTCTGTGATTCCAGATTTTTTACTTCTTCTATTTGTTTTTCGATATGTTCCTTTTGAGTTTTTATCGAAGATACTATTCCATTTAAAGATAACATTCTCTTTGTTACCTTAGATTTTTCTAATTCTGTTTTTCTTAATTCCGTGTTTATTATTTGTATATCACTACGTAACTTTTGATTTTGTTTTATTTGTTTTTCGTTCTTGTAATATTCTTTAATTAGATTTTCTTGGTTTGTTATTTGGTGTCTGATATCTAACTCACGGGTTTCAGATGCAGATAACTTACTATGTAAATTGTTTATTTCACTATTTACCTTATTTTCCTTATCTTGTGAATCCTTGTATGATTCCCATTTATTTTCAACTGGTTCAAGTATAGAAATCTCTTTCTTTAAAGTTTCTTCTATGATACTCAATTTTGATAAATTCAAATCCAAATCATTTAGTTCATCGATAATCTCTTTCTTGGTATCTATGATTGATTTATTATTATCCAAACAAATATCACAATTAGGATTATACTTATGTGATTCCAAATGTTCCAACCTTGATTGTAGGTTATCTTTTTTTACATCATACTTGTATATTTCAGATTGTAATTTTGACCAACTACCTCTTTTCCTGGTAATTGAACTCAAATCATCGCGTAATTTATCTTCATCGAACCCATCAAGAAATTCATCTAACTTAATTTGAAGTTCTTCTAATAGTGTTAATCGTTTTTCTATTTTTTTACGTGATTCAACTGAATTATCCCGGTTTTGTTCAAGTAACCTTTTTCGTTTTAGTAGCTCATCTATACTAACTGAATCACAATTCAATTTGACTAAATTACTATTTAATTTAATAAGTTCTTTATTGTAATCTGAAATAATACCATCCATATCCACTATTGATTTCTTGGATATGTTATACTCACGGGTATTCCGTGAATACTGTACTTCTAAATCCGCCATCTTAGTTGTAAAATCATCACGTTTAAATTTACGTATTAGAGTTGCGTTTTCTCTATTTTCATCTTGGGCGCTTTGGAATAATTTATCGAATATATCGACTCCTATGAACTGTGAAAGCACTTCCTTACGATCTGATTGTGATTTATCTATGAACAAAGCATTGTTTCCCTGCAAAGATAACGTGGTTAATACGAAATCCTCGAACTTACCTAAGTATTTTTCAATATTAGAGTTTGTGTCCCTACGTTGTTCACCATTTAGTGATTCCACTACACCATTATTTACTCGCCAGAACTCCACATCAACTTTGACCGCGGTTTTCTTGCGTACATATTTAGCTTTACGTTCTATGAAGTAATCTACCCCATCGATTTCAAAGTTAAATTTACAATAAAACTCATCTTTCTGATTATTAAGAATATTCTTAGAAACATTGGTTCTGGAAGTCTTATCATATATACAAAATGATAATGTATCGAAAAGTGAACTGTTGTGTGAAACAATACCGTTTGAATAATATTGTTGTACATCTGCTACCTGTATATCCATTAAGTCCTTTTTGTATGGGAGAATTTCAATTGTATTTATATTGGAACTACCATCGATGGTTTGGATTGATTGACCTGGATTTAGTAATATCGTTTTTACAAATTTTCCATTTTTAGTTTTTAATAAATGGTTAGGTGAAACATCTACAAATTTTTCATCATCCGTTGTGATACGTATCACATCAGAATTTTGTGCTGTAATTTCACATCCCTCAATATGCTTATATCCATATGGTGTATTAACATTTATATTTAAATCACCATATTTATGAAATAAGGTATGTATCTTTTCAATACTTAATTTCTTTTTTATCATTTTATATTAATATTTATCATTTCTATAATAGTGTTGACATTACTTGATATTATCACATTTAAACCACTATTTAAACAAAGTTGACGTTTTTCTTCCAGTCGATATTTATAACTTAATTTCGACATCATGCCAGCAAATTCAATATATATATTAAATTCATTTAAATAAAAATCATATTTAAATTTACCCTTAAATGGATATGACTTTTCATATATAAATTTAATATCATTTTCTGTTAAATATTTAGCAATTTCATATTCACCTTTTGATTTATAAGTAATTCCATTATATTCTATTCGTGTTCCGTATTTTATTTTTTTATACTCACTAATTCCGTAATTTAACATCATTTTAGCATGTATTTCATCTAATACGTTATTATCTAATTTAAATAAATGTTTAATTAATGTATTATTTAATAATTGATATAAGTATTTATATTTAGGTGAAACTTGTTTGATGTTTTTAATTAAGTCATTTATATTATCATACGATATTGCAATTAAAATAATATTTTTTAATTCTGTATTTTTGCTGAAATTCCTTTTAATATATTCAGCAATCCAATCTTCACCGAAATTTTTATGACAAAATTCTATACTTGTTGCATCTTTTTTTATATTCATTAATTTTAGTTCATCTGGTGATTTTGAATTTAATGTAGATTGCCATTTAATTTGCCTTTCATTAAATTTTTCATATCCAATATCTTTACCATACTTATTAATGCACTTTTCTAAGGAAAATGTAGATTGTGATTTACTATGGTTTAGTTTTGCCAACGTAATATTACCATTTTCTCGGTTAATCCAGTATTCTAATGTTGTTGGGGTTTTCGCCTTTCTACTTTTAGAATGCGATACACCCTTTGTACCCTTCGTTATAAACTTATGATATTCTGATAATCCAAGATTACTTCCATACTTACTAATCCAATATTCTTTATTGTATATTCTACGTTTATTAATTTCGATTTGGGCGTCCTCTGATGAAAATCCCTTTTTAGTCCAATGTTCTAATTTATAGGGTGAGATTGATGTATATGGTAATGTTATATTAAATAATTTTAAATACTTTTCTAAAAAATATCTGGTAGTATTTAATTTACTAATTAATTCCGACTTATTAGAACATATATCTATGTTATCTAATATTTGTTGCTTATCTAATCCCATACATATAAATATAATACTTTTGGAAAAACAACAATTTTATTTTCGTTATTATTTAAGTTCATCTGGTAAAAATCCCAATTTAGCAATAATATCACTCTCATTATATTCAATTTCAATTTCGGTATTTGGATCTACACATTTACCGCTGGCGTTTGGTGCGAATATACCCACTATACCCCTAGCTTTAGTGAAATCAACTTTGTTTCCTTCACCATATGAGAACATATTGGAAAATTCCAAGGTTTTTGGTGTCCAAAGTATATTTTCCGCTAAATCTTTCGTGGATAATTCAGAATTGAACTCTTTATTGATTTTATCTATATCATCTAATTCGGAATCTTCCAATAAATACCGTCTTTCTAAGTAATCACGTATTAAACTGTTTTGGAACGTCACATCAGTAACATCGCCTACAATATTTTTATTCAATTTGTTGTTTTTACGTAACTGACCCATCGTATCGGTGCGGGTGACGGTAACTTCCGCTACATTAAACAGTTTTTTAAGTTCTGTTATACGTAATTTCATATCCGATGCCTCTGTATTGGTAAACCTTAATCTTAGCCTTGGATTTTTAGGTAACTTCGTATCTATTTCATCATATACCCATTGTGGTATGACACCATTAACTACATCTATTGTTAAGTAACCGTAATCATTGTGTATATCGAACGATTCAAACTTCCTTGTCTTAACATCCCATAACAAATAACCATGACCATCCAGCATTTCACCGTGATTCTGTTGGATCATTGAACCTGCATAACTTACTGCAGGTTTTAATCTTTTTATTTTTATTTTATTTATCATAACTTATTATATAAATTTTAATATTGTATTTTGTGAATCTTTAATTCTTTTTTCTGTGATTTTAAAGTGGGTTTCATCCGTTTCAATTCCTATAAATTTTCTATTGGTATTTACACATGCAACTCCAGTTGTTCCACTTCCCATTGTAAAGTCTAAAACAGTTTCGTTTTCGTTGGTGTAGGTTTTGATTAAATATTCCATTAATAAAACAGGTTTTTGGGTTGGATGTAAACTGTTATTATTTGGGTTACTAAACTTTTGTATTGATGATGGATATCGTGTTCCATCATCTCTTTTCCTCGTTCTGTTTAATTTCCCATAAATACCATCTTTATTGTTTATTGGGTCATTTACATTTATTCTTTTATCTATTTTTGTTTCATCAACATCATATTTTATTGGATTATAAGTGCCCTTAGCATTAAATATCAAGATGTTCTCGTGCATTTTCCAAGGTTGATGTTTTAATATTTGAAAATTACTCCCTTTTGTCTTTTCCCAAACCCAATCATACTTATAATTCTTAATATTACTCATTCGTAATGCAGAAGAAAACGGCTCTGAACCAAACAAAACAATAGCACCATTTGGCTTTATAATTCTATTTAGTTGTTCCCACATTAAATCAAATGGAATGACTGAATCCCATTTACAGGCAGTAGTACCGTATGGTGGGTCTGTAATAATAGCATCTATACTTCCACTCTCAATAAATTTCATTACTTCAAGGCAATCTCCCTTTACTAATGAGTTTGGTATAACCCTCCCTACGTTATTAATATTTTCTATTATATTCATAACTTATTATATAAATTTTAATTTAGCACCCATCCTTTATCTAAGTAAATTTGTAGATCATCCTCATCTATTTCCATAAATTCTTCACTAAATTCTTGTAGAGATTGGCGGCGGTGTATATCCCCTAGCATCGCCATATCGAATCCATCGAACATATCGGCTGTGAATGAATTTGATGATACGATGTACCCAATATCTGTTTCTGATTTATTAACAGGGCCGTGAAATAGACAAATCTTGTTTTCACCTTTAATATCATATCCACTTGGCCAATTATCCTTGTGATCCATGATAGAATACACCACGAAGGTTAAATTCTTATGTTGGTATGTACCTGTATCACGTAGATAGTGAATTCTTGGGTTATTTAAGTTTTCAACTATTGGTGTAAGTACATCCAATCTATAATTATTGTTTAAATTACAATCGTGATTACCTGTTATAATAAAGGTATCTTTTAATTTAGCACATTCGGTAAGAAACCATGAAATCTCCCTTACCAATTCAGGTGACATTTCAGTTTTAGCATGAGCAATATCTCCCGCTAGATAAATAACGGAATTATCGATATTATCCCTCTCTACTTGTTTTAAGAACTTCTCGAATACTGTTTTGTATTCTTTATGTCTTTGTAAATTACGCAGATGGATATCTGCTAAATGATAGACATGTGTAATTTTTTCATTACTCATTGATATATTATTTTATATTCTATATTTAATTTCTTACAATATTCTATTGCAACTTTATTTTTTTGATTTATGATTTCTTGATTATATATTCTACCTTTGACTTCCAATAATAATTTATGTTCATTCATATACGTTATTAAAAAATCCGGTATATAGTTTCTTGTTTTATTTTTGTATAGGTATGGTATTTTAATCTTATGTTTTTTAGTCCAATATATTACATCATCATCGGTATCTAATTTTTTCATCCACATCAATTCAAATCCAGATGCATAATATTCTACAATTTTGGTTTTCTTACTTTTGTATTTACCTTTTTTATAAAATTTTGGGCCGGATTTATCGGGATTATCCATAGACCAATTGGCTAAACGATTTCGACGCTAATCGGAATTCCATTTTTCTGATATTTCCTTACTTTTCTTTATTTTTGATATAATATCGTCTGCGTTATCCGAATTACTCCAATGATTTTCTTTAATTTTTAGCTTAGTTTCATCGGATACATATCTATCGGTCATTAATTCAGACATATATTTTTTATGTTCTTCTGTATGATATCCAACTGGCATTATAAAATTTTTACCTGTATCATTTATATACTTCATGGCCTTTTTACCATTTTCCGAGCATATATTTCTTAATTCTGGATTATCGATAAATTTCTGTTTAGAAGCTTCGGATATTTTTTTTAATTCACTATTACTTCGTTTTCTATTATTTTTACAAATATTACTACAATATTTAGCTGTAAGTTTTCGTGATGGTATTACGTAAAAATTTTCATCACAAACTACACATTTTTGTTTTACTCTATTACCTTTCATATACCTATAAATATAATAAAATAAAATATACCACATTGGGGATGTGTATCTTTATCATAGTTTAAGTTTTTGTAATATTGTATCTTTGAAATTAGATTTAGTGGTTTCCTTTATTTGATTTGTGATTTTCTCAAATCCCATCTCTGATGCATCTTTATCACTGGGTGGAACATTTATACACTCTATTCCTTGATTCGAGAAATAATCAACATAGTATAGTGCCTGTTTTTGTGCATCAGTATCTAACATAATATAGATTTTCTTCACATCACTCATAAAGATTTCCCTCATTAGAGATTTTGGAATAACTTTACCAAATATAGGTATTGCATTTCTTCTTACCGTTATTGCATCAAATACCCCCTCAACTATAACCAATGCTTCACTCCAATTAACTTGACTCCCAAATGGAATTATATCCCTACTAACTTTGGGATTTTTATATTTATATTTTTCATCTGGAAAGAATGAACGAGCTATAAAGTAATTCAAATTACCATCTATTCCATGTGAGGGTATAATAATTCTACCCGCATATGTTCCTGTCTGACAATATCCAATATTATGTTTGATAATATCCTCGGTAGTTATACCTCTACTCTTTACATACATTACAGCACGTTTAAATGATGGATTAAATCCACTCGGTATGTTTAAAAGTGATTGAAATTCTGATGGTAGGAATATTTGTTCTACTACCTCTTTTTTGGATGTGGGTATGTAGTATTCTGTATTATATATTTTATTTAGAATGGATAGTATATTCTTATCAACCTTCAATTTTTTAAGTAGATATGGAATACTTCTTCCCTTGGCATCACATACCCAGCAGTGCCAATATTGATTGGCCAAATTGATATTTAACTTTTTCTTGTTATGATTACAGAAAGGGCAGTGGTGTACGTGCTCGTTATCTTTAAGTCGTGTATGTCCACCTAAAAATTCATCCAATATATTAGAAACTTTTATTTTATCTTGATATGAAATCATATTTATTTAATGCATATTTAATCTAATATACGAAAAATAATTCGATTAACCTAATTTTTTTAAATATATTATTAAGTATCCTTTGAAAAATATCTACCCTCTATATTAGAGTTGTAATATAAATCTGCATGTTCAAGAACCCTATTTGTGTATAGTTCTCTATTCTCTAAATAAGATAATTGTTTTTTGTTTGTTGCGTAGTGTAGTATCTCCTTGGTATATTCTTGTCCATTTTTGATATCCTCGTTTAATACAGTATTCGATCCAGTGTATCCTTGCCAATCTGATTCCTTACGGACTATTTCATATAACTTTTTTCGTTTATCGGTAATCATAGCTGATTCCTTTTTTCCGAATTTCCGTTTTCTATTACTGAAAAGAGTTTTTCTTCCGATGTATTTTTTCCCACTACTTGTTTTGATACAATATATAAAACCGTATACGCCCGAGGGCATATCAGTTATATCCGTAACAGGAAACGTGTTATGTGTCCATGTAACGATCATATAGTTATTTTTAGTTACCGAAATTTACCCCGTCGGAATATTTGGTGGGTTTTATTGCACCACCCCTTACTTGATCTACATAATCCTTGTCCGCAATAATATTAACACCACCATCATTTGATATTGGTGTCTTATCATTTCCCTTCGGAACATTTTCAAATTCAGAACCTCTGAATAAATCTATTAGTGATGCCATAGTATTGTTTGTTTTATATAAGTATGATAAAATTAAATTTAGGTTTGTAGATGACAATATTTAGGTATCCAGTCTTATAATAAAATTAACCGAATAATCAGGAAGATTCTTTATTGGTTTTGGTAATTTTGCAACTGCGACCAAATCTTGGTTTTTATCATATAACCCAATCGTTGTAATAAACGGTGCAAGATACGATCCAGTCGGGTCTGCACTACCCGATTCATCATAATCGTTCCAGGATCCTGTTACCGAACCGATAGAGCCAAAGTAATGGGGTGTCCTTGATATATCGTTTACCTCCGTTATTCTTACCTTACCCGCTGGTCTTATATTTGATATTGCGGTTGTATTGAAATCATATGTCTGAAATACGGAAACATCTACTGCAGTCGGATTCTGGGAATAATTGAATTCTCCCTTATCTACTGAAACAAGGATTTCGGTTTCGTGAATCGTCATAGTCGAACGATAGTTTAATCTATAATTAGTGAAACGGCTGGAATTTGGTAATACTATTATTCCCTCATCATAGAATATATTACCGAGTCGTGAGACCTCCATATCAAGACCACCTATATTAAGGCGTTCCGAAAATCTAATTAATCCTACTTGAAAATCCAATTCTAATACTACAACATTGGAATCGGTATCACCATCAAAGGTAAATGTACCTATACCTGTATTTACATCAAATTGTGAAAGTATAATATCGTATTGATCCACTCCATCATTAAATATTAGAAGTTGGGTTTCTACATCGTATGATACAAAATCATATACCGGTGAAATTGTAACGATACTACCAAATCCATCATCGACATATATGTTGTCGTTATCCAAGTCCTCTAAATGTACACTTCCCTTTTTTATTTGTTCACCGAACTTTATTTGTGGTATCCTAATTATCTGTACTATATCCGAATAGATTCTTTCTCGTGAAAACGCTCCTGCTGATTTAACTATACCATGTTGTGTAAATACATTACCGTCACTTGTGTAATATTTAGCTCGTGTGGAGTTGTATAGTGGTGAAATATATAAACCATCCACTTTTGTAGATGTATTCGGATTAAACTCCCCCTCCTCATTAAATGCCTCGATTACAGGAACATCTACATTGGTTTGTAGCCATTCCTTGTATACGGGAAATCTTTTATTTGATATATTAGATTTTGGTATTGATTTTAACATAATAATGTGTTACGCCGCAAGAAACGTTCTAAAACAGTATCTAATTTGAGTTTTATTACTATTTATTTATCAAAAATCAAGTTTTATCTTGATCAAAATTTCACGATCGAATGATTTAGCGATTGGTTGTGAAGTTTTTGCAACTGCAAGTAACTCATTTTCTGGTGAATATAATCCCACGGTAGTTATGTAGGTTTTTGGATCTCTTATAAATGTTGATTCTCTGAATGTTCCATCCGATCCCGTCACAAATGTCGGATTATTGGAAAAGTTAAATTCTCTATTGGTTGCCCTTACGAAATAATGAGCAGTGGATATGTTTTCTGTTCTACGTGCCTCAAAATCCCCTCCTGTTATAATTGAATCGACTAAATATTGTTGATTTTTATATTCCAAATCTATACCATTAGTTGAATTTAAAACTGGATCCAGTTCGTTACCGACTATTTCTGCAATTGCAGATGGGTTAAAAACCATAAGTCCTTGGTCCGGATAGAACAAACCATATCCCTGTCCGTTCACTGGTGCAGTTGTGTTGATAATTGTAGCTTCATTTTCAGTACCTAGATTTAATGTACCTTGTACGATGCTGAATACCCTTCCAGCCCTACCAGCGGTATCGGAAAACTTCTTACCACTATCATCAATAAAGGTTGCTGTACCAGTAGAACCACTCAAAGTAAGTTCCCAGTTTCCAGGATCCATGGTTTCCTTGTACCTTGAACGAGCAATATTTACTACATAAATATCATCTGAATCATGAGTACCTGCAGTTGAAGCAGAAAGGAACGTGAAAAATTTATCATCTTGATTTAGTAGTATCGAGCGATATTGTGAATACGTTGCCTTTGAAGATAGTAATGCATCATCACTTGTTGATAATGATACGGATCCACTACCTAACCTATTACCGTATGCAACTGCAAATTGTACTTCGGATAAACTACTACTTGGGTTAGACTGATAAACATTATAGTAGTAATTACCACTATTAGAACCAATTTGTGTAGATGATGTAAAAAAGGATTCTAAGCTACCAGTATCACCACTCCAAAGACCTGTAGTCACTACTTCTACTTTACCCGTTACTTGATCAAATTCACCGAATCTTTTGTAAATACCGGTTGTAACCGATCCACCCTGTGATGCTAGTTTATCTCCCCCGGTTAAGTACCCGTTTACAATATTGGTAATTTGTTCCGATGTTAATGTTCCCTGTTGGGTCGATAGGTAATTAGCAAGTTCCGTTGATAAGTTAACTCCTGCCTGTCCTGATATATTTGCCATAATTATTTTATTGTTCCGTTATTATGTTGGTTGTACATATGTAATAGTAACGGGTATCGTGACTGATCCACCAGTTTCATTCCCATATACGGTAAGTGTTGTGCTGATTGTTTTTGTGATGTTTGGATTTGGGATAAAAGTAAATGTCGTACCACGTTCTACTGAAGCAGTTGTTGTTATTTCATCACCGAGGAAAATAGGAACAGTTCCACTACCAGCGGAAAGTCCTGCACCTACAATTGTACCCGAGTTTTTATTCGCCAACACCAATGTGTATCCTGCCGTTGTATTTCCACTCGGTGAAGTAGTCGGTGATAATGTTACTTGACCCGAATTCTGATTTACAGAAATGGAAGGTACACCAAATTCAACTTTAGGAATTTTTGTAGTTCCCTTGGGTAAAGTTACTAATTTATATCTCAATACTTGTGTTTCATCCGGTGAAGCTTCAGTGATCGGAATTGCTTTAATGGCCGAATCATAAAATGCAGAACCCTTTGGGTGAGCAGGCTCATATAATCCATAATCTACCTCATCATCTCCCAACGCAAATTGAGTTATATTTAATCCCTCACCACCAGCTAACTTCTCTCTGCCCTTTTTGGTAAGAATCGCATCTACTGTTATTTCCGTGTTATCTAAATATGCCATTTTTTGCTATTTGTTACTTTGTTATTTGTATATAAATATAAGTAATTTAATTTTTAATTATTTTTTCTAATATACTCATACTTTTATAGTATTTTACTTGTCTCTAATGAGTTTACTAACTTCTGAATTTTTAGAAAAATACTATATTCTTTTTTCCAATCGGGATTATCCTGTGATGCCTGCATTAACGCATATCTTAACTTGCCCCTGATTACATCTGTAAGTGCATAATACCCCTCATGTATATCATCTATGGTATCTTGATTTACATTTTCTAGTGATTTTTTTGTCAAACCTTCATTTAATTTGGGCTTTATTGAATCACTTAACATCTTATCCAATTTCTGTTGAAATGTATCTATTTTTTTCATATTGTTATAAGTTTCTATAGTTACCAACTGCATCTGTATACGATAGACTCATGGGTAATAATATTGATAATGGTAAATTTATTTTTAATACATTTATTTTTGCAGACGGATCTATTAACATGGCACTTAAAAATCTGTGATGACCATCTATAATATAGTTATCATTACTACATATAAATGTAGTTGTTTTAATATATGCAAGAGATTTACTTGCACCAAAAGAAGCTATCGTATTTATAGCTTTATCGAAATAGATTTGACGTTGGATTGGTTTTAATTTATTTACAGATATAGATGCTTTATTTACCTTAACTACATCATCTGTTTGTTTTGCATTATCACTTACAGGTAATCCGTTCTTTAACCAATCCGATGCATCATCACCGGATAATCCCTGTGGGAACGGTTTACTACCTTTTATTGGTTTTGCATACGGTGAATTTAAATCAATAAATCCTTTTTGCAATCTCATTTGAAAGTCCTTAACATCTTTTTCATCTATAACAGGCATATCTTTTCTTTGGGTTTTCCCAATTCCAGCCAGTTTTTGACTTATTTTATAATTTGACATGAAATTGGGTATCTCATCTTTCAATGATAACCCCTTTTTCTTAAATGCATTAACACCATATAATTCTGCAGCATCCGGGGTAGTTTTTATTAACTCCAGATTTCCTGCAGCTTCCCCCATTTCCATTAATAAATGTTTTAATTTTATCATTATAATATTATATTTTTGGCTTACCCATTAATGTTTTTCTTTGTTTACCGATACCTGGAATCACTCTATCGTACGTACCATCTCCGTGCCATTTAATATCTTTACCATATAATACTTTACGGACATCCTCTTCATTATTAACTATAGCTACTCCTGCTGATTTGAAAATATCTGCCAGTTTCCCCGATACTTCAATATAATGTCCTTTGGATTTTAGTTGTTTTATTTGTTTTCCTACCGCGGAACGTTTTGATTGACTTGAACCATCATGACCAATTGCAACTAATTTTTTCCCTGGTTGTTTTTTTTTACTCACTACTACCGCATCTGGTATGTCATCACCATCTGCATCAAATATATTAAAATCCTTTTCACTATTCACATCTGATGTAGATGCGAATCCACCGTGTCCTCCGATTGGTTTATATGCAGTAGATATTAAATCAAATATTACTTTTTTAAAATCCTTTAATTCGGAAGGTGCAACTGGCATCCACTTTTTAGGTTTTAATTTTGATTCATCTATAAGGTCTTTGAGTTTTATCATATCAAATGTGTATTTATTATTTTTTTGAATGATACCAACGAGGTTCTATGTCCGGTTGATTTTATCGTTTCTATTTTTAATTTATTAATATCGAATTTATATTTATTATCAACAATTATTTTTTTGGTAACAATTGGATCGATTACACTATCATCCTCCCCTAGAATACATATACCTTTTGGACTTTTAATCCCGGTTTCGATTTTAGGTTCGTATGATCTACTATGTAGAGCTGGATTAAATAGTATTACATTTGTATCGATCAATGTACCATATAAATATGCAAAGTAACCACCAAAACTACTACCTATTATATAATCAGGTTTTATTTCTGTAATTATCTTTAGGTATTTATAAAATTCATCAACATTTTTATAATCCACTCTTGGTGCATAGACCAAGTTATCTTTTGTAAGATAATCTACTTTTTTCCCACCTGACTTCGTTTCCAATCCATGCAAATAAACTACTTTTTTCATATATAAATATTAATATTTAACTTTTTTAACTCAATATATACAATATAATGATAATTACTAATATTACCAAATTATATATGTTAAATATAAGTTATTTAATTTTATCTGTTTCATAATTTAGTATAAGAAAATAATATTTTCAATCAACCTCTAGTATCCTATCAATCGACTTCGAGAATGGGCTCCCCACTACCACGTCCAGTATCACTTACACGTAAGGTATTAGGATTAGTAGTGAATATTTGAATAGGTGAACTACCATCCAATGTGGTATTTATCGTTTGTTTACACCCATTATAGTATGAGTTTTGTAATCCTGTCGTTAAATCCCCGACATTTCTGTAATGTGATGGAAAATATCCATTAAGTGGAATCGCCCGTATTACCGCACCCGTAATTAATGATCCGGATTCATTATAATTTCTAAATGTTACCTTCGTTTTTTCATACGTCTGTTGTAATAATTCAGATCCCAATGATGGGTCAAGGGGATTTATATTAACAGGTACATCTACTGTGTGTTGTTCTGTCACCATATGAACCCTTTGTCTACGTTGTATCCTATTACCGAACTCATCGATAGTGGTACGTATAGTAATACCATTTTCAGCGTAAATACCGAATCCTGCTCTTGTAACCGAATCTTTATCCATTCCAATCGCTGTGAGTTGATTAGATTCATATTCCCCCTGTATCGATCCAGTGAATTTTGCATCTATGGAAGAGTCCCAAGTTCTATATTCACCCGAAACATCTTCTTTATCTCTAGCATGTATTGTTCCATCATAAAACGGAGTAACTGCATATAGTTGAACTTCATCATTCGCATTAACATTCCCATCCCACTGCAGATTTTCAGAAACCATTGAAATTTCCTCCATTGTATTCAAGGTAACTTCTTCCATTATATTTTCAGAAGTCATATTCAATTTCTCGTTCACATCCGTTGTGGATTGTAATCCAATATTTTCTGCAATAACCGGTTTTCTTGATATTTTACTTCGTTCTAGAATATGTGGTTCTATCAATAACCCACTTGAAACAATTGAACGACCTGGGACCAATGATTTTAAAGTTGTAAACAACGTTTGGTCGATATACCTAACCAATTGTATATACTCGTATATGTTCAAATCATATCGTTGAAAGTAATAGTTTCTCAATTCATCCAAATCAGAATATGTATCGCTGAATTCATCTACTGGATTACCAATATAATTATCTATGTTAAATTTTCCCAATGAACGTAGGATATCCAAATTTATTTGTTGTGATGGTGAAAAGAACAATCCAAGTTTATTTGAATCATGGGCCGAATCAAATGATTGTGCATTTGATATTGTACCGAAATTAAGATAATTATCCAAGGTATGTGATTCAAATCTAATCTTGTTGCTCACGAACATACCGGTAGATGGTACATTTGCCGTTACCGTTCGTTCATATGGTGTATATTGGTATGGGTAATCCGGAACTGATGGGAAATCAGATGCAGTTGCAAATCCATTACCATATAATCTATTTATGGATACATTTTTTATTCCAATATCCGATGATCTATCTTTCGGGTACTCAAAATCCAGTCTGAATAACAGATCCTCGGTCGATGAATTAAATTGGTTACCATCGATTGCATCTGGTAATAAAGTATGATTATCAACTCGGGATTCACTTAATGGAGTTCTCCATAATCTGAATTCATCCATTGTACCATTAAATCCATCACCTATTGATATTTCGGAATAACCTTGCCACGCACCGATTGATGATGATGGGAATTCTACTGTTGCATATCCCGAATTTCTAATTCTTTCTTGAAATCCCTCTTTAACGTATAAATCAAAACTTTGTGTCGTATCGGTAACCGATCTGTTTATTGCGATTTGAGTATATACATCATTAAATATCGGCATTGGTAAGGTAGATGCCGAAACATCATTACCACTACCTAATACACCACCTGTTGATATTTTAAATTCAACGATTGCAAGTGATCCGGTATTTGGTATAATATTCAGTTCCCACCGTTCACTACTAGCTATTGTGTGTGGTTGTCTTTTATCCGTATTTATCCTAAATTCCAATGATTGTGGAAATTCTCCCGTCACATTTAACCATGGAACTAATATATTTGCAGCTCCATCAAAATTTATTGCAGCAGTCCTATCATCAAATGTAAACTTTGAAGTTCCACTTGTTGTCGGGTCTTTAGGGCCACCGAACTCCATTATGGTTAACATGGATGTTGGTATACCATAACACGCCATTGCAGCATTCAATGCCCTCTTTGTACCCTTATGTTTGTAGATATACGGTAGGTTATTCAATAATCGTCTCCATACTTCCTGTTGTCGTTCTTTACCCGTCATAATCGATGCAGAAGAACCATCCTTGTTCTTACCGAATGCATATTCCCATAGGACTTGGGATTTCACACCCATGTCAGCATCCCATCCTAGTGATTCCAACATATGATACACCAGTTCATCTGTGATACCACCTTTATTGGTGTGTTCCAGTTGCTTGGATTTGGAGAATTTTCTAATGTAACTCCATAGGATATCAAAGTGTTGTCCTATCATATTGAAGAACAACATATAATCCTGGCCGTTTGCATCGTTGACAAAATGTTGTGGAATGTTATTGGTTAACTTATCCACATTATATTCATCGAATGATCGAGCCGAACCTATTGCGAAATTATACCACGATGTAACATCCGTACTATTCGATGAACTTATTTCATTTTGACCTGCACCTGGATATGATATTGGACTATCTACGGTATATATATGGTTTTCAAACGCATCAAATCCCTGTTTGGTAGATATAATCTTTTCGTTTGTTCTAGATATTTCATTTATCACCGATACTACACCTGCATCGGATCCACTCTGTAATGTGAATATTGATGCACTATAAAATTCCAACAATTGAACCTTGTACACGAAGTTCTCGATTCTTTCGGCGGCAGATGAGTATTTTACAAAATTTTCCCATGCATAATCACTGCCAGTGTCAAATTGTAAATCTAATTTTTGCAATGAGAATTCATTATCTCCTATATACTGTTGTATCAACTGTGTCGAACTAACGGATCCACTCGCAACCAAATCATCTAAAATCTGATACCCTATATCATCACTTATATCCAAACCAAAGTTAGGTTGTAAATCGATACATGATTTTACCTCATCATCTGTTAGAATGATTTGTTCTATTGTAGGTAACGTCTGTGCCTTTGATACCCAAAGTTGTTGATTCGGTTGCACCGAGGTGGGAAGTGGTTCGTATAGTTTAAGGACCAAAGATGGGTTAAATTCTACCCTTCTTCTTTGTGATGTCTCTGAATCAGTTTCATAAACCGAAAATGTCTCCGTATCGATTCCCCATGTAGAAATCAATTTATTATCACCATCTCCAAAGTGAGCCAAATGAGTCAGAAATCTTGAAGTCTGTTCCCTCAATGTATCCTCATTGAACCCCAGTTCAAATGATGTTCTTATATCACGTAATACCTGATTACGTTTTAATTTTAAATCCGATTTATCAAATACGATTGTAATCTTTTCCTGTTTACCGCTCACTACCGAGTTTCCCTCGGTGTTATATGGTATTAATATCAAATCGAACGTCAGTGTTTTATCCGAATCATTAAAAGATTGTTTTGATTTCCTTAATACATTTGCAACATTAAGTGTAAGTGCACCAGATCCAGCAACTTTAGCTAAACTAAATTCGCTTGATTTTTTACTTACGTAGACTTCTATATAGTTTGTATTTACCGATTGCCAAGATATTTTGAAATTTTCATCATACCCTCTGAAATCAGCACCTTTGATGTTATATGGGTAATTTATCTTTGTAATGTCGGGCCCCGGTAAATAAGTTTTACTAACAACATTAATGTTGACACGTTTTATTAAACCGCTACCATTCTGGTTCGATATCGGTTGTAGTATTAATGTGTATTGTCCTATACCGTTAGGAAAATCCGATTGGTATAATTTAATTACCCCACTCGATTCAGCATCACGTACTATATTACCTATGGAATATGATACCCTATCTGTATTTTCAGAAATGTATGATATATCCACACTACCGTTCGATGAAATATTATACTCTAAATTATCATTTTCTACTGCCACAATAGGTGTCTGGCCCGCTATTATATCTACACCCTTATCAACATCTACTTTTATTTTAGTAGTTCCTATCCTTAGTATTTTTCTTACATCATCCGTAAACTCGGAAACTCGCGTGGATCCGGAATCGGTTATACTGTATTTTACATTAAGTTTCGATTTTGATTGTTGAGGTTGTTGTATTTCTATCCATGCAAGTTGTCCTTCCAATCTTTCCTTTATGATGACAGATATATCCGAATTATTTACAAGAGTACCCGTTTGTCCATCGGAAGTTAAGTACTTAAATGAAGAATCCGACGGCATATTTACCTCAAATTCAATTATGTATTCCCGTATATTGTTTTCGGGTATATCAACTGGAATACTATCTTGGTTCAATGGGAAATCCAATGCAAGAACACTACTTGGTCCACTTGCAACTAGTTGTTGGACATCCGTTCTATTTCCGACTCTTTTTATTATAGTATAGATTATACGACCTGTTCCCGTTATTTTATCAGTAGTAATTCTTGAACTAACTTTATAGGATGTATTCGATATAAACCCAGTTTTTTTAGCTATAAATTCCTTTGGATCTAATAATTCCCGATAATCGAATGAGTATGAGTGGGGAGCAGTATTTTTAGTGGATGTACCTGATATAATAATTTCTGCAAATGTTGGATCACTTTTAGTCGTTATTATCAACCTACTATCGGGTACTAACATCAGTGATGGTAATCTGGGTTCCATATCACTATCTCGAATTATAATTCTTTCATCCCGCGGAGGTGACGTTCCCGGCGTGAATGTTGTAATATTTCTTCTTAAATTCTCATTAGGTGAAATTATAATATTGGGTGTGCGTGTGTTATCACCCCTATCAAATAGGGGCGTTCTATCAGATGTACGTGATCTTAATATTAGTGCCATTGGTTATAAATATCTAAATATTTTATTTGTGTGGATATTAATAATAATTCCTAATGTTAATCCTATCATGTTCATCGATGTTAAGTAAACGTCCTGGATCCAATTTTCTTGGTGTAACTCCATCCCGTACTGGATATCTACTATAAACACAATGACCAACTTGTCCGAAGTTAATTGCGGTCTTATCGCTACACCTAACTAGAACAACTTTTTTTACTTTTTCAAACGTCTTTACATCACCACGTAGAATTGGTTTAGTTCCTGTAATATATTGTATCGATACTCCAGAATCAGGTACTATTTTGTTCACTACGATGTTATCTGCATTACGATATTGCACCGTGCATGATTCAGAATGGCAGAAATATCTAATTGTAGTAGTTTCGGGCGCATCGATTTTATATACACATGATCTATCCATTTGTGTTGCAAGTGGGTTATAATTCAGTGCAGCCTTATCCATACACCCATATATATTTGGAATAATATCTTGTTCTAATTGAGGTAGTTCAATTACACATGAACCATCATCATATATTGCTAACGGATTGTAATTTCTTGCATCTGGATTAGTACAACCACGAACAACCGCCCCTATACTCGGTGGTACTGTGGAATTATAAATTGATGAATCTGTCGTACTTTTTAATATATTTTGTAGTTTATCAAAGGTTATTTGATCTTCCAATGATAATCTGCTTTCTGGTTGTAAATTACGATTTGGTAATTCCTTATCGATAATTTTATATAGAACATCGGTAGCGACCGATAATATACTTTCGACACCCAAGTCTATGGGCGGTTGGGTTTTCAGTGGTTTTCCGTAGTTAATTGAATATACATCATACTCACGATTGGCCACATAATAATCCATTGCCTGAATATATTTGTTCTTGACTCTTGTTAAATATAATTCAAAACTATCAATTCCAAATTCCCTTTTAATCAAATTTATATACCCTTGTCCCTCGGAAACCCTACCTTTTAATTTTAGGAGGTTTTCGAATACCGATTGTATATTTATTTGTTCTATGAAACTTCTGACGGCTAGTATGGTATCATCACGAAAATTTCTATCACTTGTAAAAACATCGTATCTCTTTTGTAGATCATGTAGTATCATATCATCATTATCCCTCATGGGTAATACCCTTATTTCTGTACGAGATGGGGAAATTTCATGTATCCAAAGTTTATCATGTGGTCTTTCCTCCGACCCTACACGTCTGTTGAGTAGAGTTATTTGGGATTTAAATATACCACTTGAATACCCTGCCTCTTTTATTAACCGTTCGGAATCTACAACATATTCCTGTGCATCGTTTATTTTATTTCTACTAGTCTCATCTTCATTTATAATAAAGTATGATTTTATATTAGCATCATCCAGATAAATATATCTAACTAACCTACCATCATCACCCTGTGGTAATTGATTATCATTCGAATCATATAAAATAAATTCGATTGTATCCGTTTCACCGTGGCGAAACCAAACACCATCACCAATACCAAAGAGGGATTTCTTCAATTCTCTTTCGATGATTACCCTATCTTTCTTGGATACTCGGTATCCCTTTTTGTCGACTATATCCTTAAACCCCTTTATTGCCATCTCTTATCCGTTAAATTCACTACCTATTACTGTACCAACTCTACCAATCGCCGGCCAAGTATCCCTACGTGCTACTTCCTTTTCGTACTTAGCTTCTATTAAATATGTATCCCCAAGTGATCCGTTAATTTGAACCGACCCTTGGAATGTCGTATTCCTTCTACCCGTGCGACCCTTTGGACTCCATCGAAGTGTTAGGTATCCTACACCCGCAACCGAACCTACTCTAGCTGGTATTGTTATTGTACTTGGGGCGGCTAACCAACCCCGTGCGTCTCCCGTTACTGAAATAGTGAAAACTTGGTCACTCTCATCGTTAAAATTATAAATATTTATTGCAGTTCCCTGTAAAGTTCTAACATCATTATCATTTCGGGTACGTATAAATAGCACATCAGTGTTCCTGGTAATTTCTCCTTGTGGTAATTTCCATCCTGAATTAGTTCCCTGATCAAACGTTCCATTAATTCCATCTAGAACTTGTGAAGATGCTTGTCGGATTTGAGTTTCATTTGCTAATTCCAAACTAGCATTTGCGCGAACGGTTTCAGATTCAGCTCTTGCAGTTTCAGCTTGTAATAATCTATTCAATACCTCCTTCTGTGCCTGTAGACCCCTAACTTGTGCTTCCAATGAAACTCGTTCAATCGCTTCTTGAATTCCCTTTTGTAATGCAGATTGAAAATCCATCAATAATGATGCATATCTTGCATTAGCAGACTCCGATTCGTTGTTAGCGACTGCAGTTAATAATTTTTGTGCATCGACAACCTGATTTAATGATTCTATTTCTAATTTTAATCGTTCTATATCAGATAATGCATCGTTATATACATTTGTTAAATCTGATAATTCCGAAACTGAATCCTGATATAATTTTTGTAACGCATCATACTTGGATTTCAATACGGTTTCTGCACGTTGCTCTGGTGGAAGTGATATTAATTCATCCACGTCCACATCCAAGGCTCGTTTAAGTTCTTCTTCTATATATGATGGGCGTTCTATAAATCCACCACTTATACCCCTTCTAGTCGATAATTTTATACCATCGGACGAAGTCGATGTTGAAATACTCAATTTATCTTGATCTGAAAATGAATCAACATCAATACCTTCCAAATAAGTACGTATTTTTGCCTTGTACTCATCTGTATAACTCGTCGAGCTTAAAATGGTATCTATTCCTTTCCGTATTTGTGGGGAATTTTCGTATTGCTCTTTAAAATAATTTCCGGTCATTTATTATCGTTTCTCTACTGTAAACACTATGTCATCATCGGCAAAATAATCTTCGATACCTGCCCGTACTGTTTTTATTTCAATATAATAATCACGATTGGTCTCCCATCCTGATAAATTCAATCTTATGAAATTTCCATTACCATCACAACTAACTTTCGTGTACTCACCGAACGGCAACACAACTTCATGGGTTATTGCATCCTTGATTTGGTAATAAGTAGTTTCGGGTAAATATGATATATCCCTGTATGAGTATTGTGAAATATAGGTTTTTAACGGATACTGTTCTCTACCGAAAACGCGTATTAATGGTATTTGTCCTTCTTTATATTTTGTTTTTAATCCCTTATATGATACCTTTATATTTTCTGATGTTAACTCCGGAAGAGATCCTGTGGTAAATACCGAATCATCCCAACCAATTCTAAGTTTCGGTTGGTATATCGTATTTGTTTCTTTACCGAAAAATTGAAGTTTCCCATAATCGACCAAATCACTTTCTTCGACATCTCCGAACTTGATTATCCAACCATAATCTGTAACATTACCATCTATCCAAGTATTCAATGGTGTTGCAACATCAAATGTTACATCATATGCTAAATACTCAACTGATTGTGAAACTACACTAGAAGATAAGAAAGTTCCACCATCACTTCCCCAAACACTATCTGTCGATTTGTTTTTCCAATTGACACCAGATGTTGATATATCATCATATTTTGTACCGATACCCATGTCCCAATCTTCTTGAAGTTGGTACATATATAGTGTATAGTTTGTTGGAATTTCTTCACTCTCACATTCTCTTAA
>Ga0306898_1000024_pt1 | contig 74150 bp, 74 predicted proteins | sample AntRauMFilla1564_FD_190424 | JGI IMG/M metagenome (GOLD analysis project Ga0306898, IMG submission 190424) | Saline lake microbial communities from Rauer Islands, Antarctica - Metagenome Filla 1 #564 (v2) (version 2) | ecosystem: Environmental > Aquatic > Non-marine Saline and Alkaline > Saline ...
TCGTGCTTTGTGTCGCTTGTGTGAAATAACGAGTATGGTTGCGCAAAAATATTCCGGAGAATTTATGCCTTTTTGATGACCCCGCTTGACACGCCTGTCATCAGCGGGTTTCCGTTCATTGTCCAAGCCGGGTCGTCAGTCATGAAGTATTGCGCCTCATCCGTCATTAGACATTCGACCAAGCTTCCGATGCGTATTGTAATGCCGTGTCCCGTGTCTAGGGCGTCAACCGTTGGGTCAAGACCATATATATCAATAGGTACTTGTTCTGAGCAATCTACATACTGTTTAACCAATATGCTGTCAAACGATACGAACGCCAAGCCAGGGGGGGTCGCTAGGGTCACCGCCCCGGTCTCAGCATTTATACTCGGCGCAAATATTAGTACCGGGCGGCTGTTTTTCGACGAAATTGTTGTGTCACCGAACATGATTTTACCCGGCACTGCGTTATATGGGGCAACGGGCGAGTGATCGCCAGAGATAAACACATAGCCTTCCATGTACCAGCTCGCAGAACTTCCAAGAATTTCTCCAACTCCTCGACTTACTATGACTGCGGTACCATCCGCGTCATATCCTGTTATGGTTACACTCCCAGTTGCCCGTAAAACGGTCCTCGATGCTTCAACAGTAGGCAGGATAACCAACGGGGGCGAATTTTGTCCCCGCCGACCATTTAGCGTTAAGTTCGTTGCTTCCACAACCATGTTTTTATCGATACTCAATGCGTTTCCATTATGTCCAGAATTCAGCGACACATCTTCGAGCGTCAACACTATCCCATTTCCAGTGTATTTAATTGGTGTTGGGAAGTCTTCGTTTTCCTTTCCGACGAATATGTTGACGTTCTGCATTGTCACCTCCTCCATTTCGCTGAGGTCGAAAGTGCCGTTTATGTACACTCCTGTCGACGGGTCGGGTATAGCATAGTTGATCGGAGCTACCGTTTTTTCCTGCAGGGGGGCTATCGTAACCTTTTTGCTGACATTGTTTACTCCGATAGGCGTTAAGTTTGGGCTCCCGTACCACCCATTCGCCAGAAGGATTGTGTCTATGTCTTTGCCAACAATGGCGTCGAAGATGTCTGTGATGCGTCCGGGGGACGTCACGAACAAGGTTTTACCCTTTACGGCCATCCTGGGAGAGACATCTGCGGCTTCTTTCCTAGGGTTAGGAAACGAGATGAGCGTCGTCGACATGTTGCCACAAACCGCGGGCGCCACGTATATAATCGCAAAAGAAACGGCAAAAGTAAACATTTTTCGGAGAGTCTGCCATGCGCCTATATGGTAACTTTCTGCACCGTAATGTCTGCAATGCCTTCCGTCGCCGACGGGGTAAGGGCGAGATACAACGGATCTAGGTCTGCCAGGTCATCTGGAAAGCCGACCTGAGAGTTTTGTCCGACAAAGATCCTGTTATTCGAATCCGAATCATACACTCCACCATCACCGACAATGTCACCCATGTGGACCGCGGGGGCGTCCGTAAATTCGTCAAACTCAAATGTAGGATGTCCGACTATTCCAGTGAGTGCCATGAAAGCCGCTTTCGGGTTGGGGTCTACTTCGGGATCTCTTGCCAAAGTTAGGTGCCTAATGCAAAGACTTACGTTCACGGTAGCAGATGAGCCAGGACTTGTTAAACTAGGGATCATGTAAATCACAACAGCAGGGATGTCAAAGTTCCGGGTGTCAATGATCAGGTCGCCTACTAAAGACTCCACAACAGGGTATGTCTCTCCGTAAATCGCCATTGCGCCGTTGATTCGAATCTTTCCGTGAAGTGCGTCAATCTTACACGCACGTCCGTATACGAAAGATGCCGCGCTTGTGGCAGCGTCTCTTGGGAGTCCTAGGTACAGCGTTCCCCTGACGGATAGTACGCCACCATCTACGCAAAGCATATAGTTGGAAGTCGCAATGTTAGAGGGCGCATCGTGGTACATGCGCATAAACGACCCACTTTCAACGAGTATGCCCCCCATTTTTTGGGTTTCTCCGCTAGTAGTCGAGAGCAAATAAACAAAGTACTGGCTTTGGTCAATAGGCTTCGCGCATACGAAGTTTACGTTTTTGCATGAGATCGTGGCGCCCAAGTCGGTAAGCACCGTTATGTGACCACGTAGCAGAAGATTGTTGAGGTATGGTCTAAGCTGCTGCACGTCACGCCTCCCGCGGCTGAGTGTAGCCCCTGCGGTTTTTATCGTCAAGTTTTCCAGGTAAAGCCTCTGTCTGCCAATAAGTACACTCTGTTTGGTAACCAAGATCGTCGACCCGTTCCCGACGATTGTTACGGACTTGTCGCTGACCCCCAAGTCGATCGCGTTGTTTCCCGGCGGACCGAACTGCCAGTCGTCGCGGGGCTCCAGACGGATAACGGAGCCGTTTTCTACACTGGCGATGATGTCGTTGACATAGCCATCGGTGAAGACGAATTTTTTCGTGTCAAATGGCGGCAATTCGCTTGACAAATCCTCGAATTTCAGGAAAGTGTACTTAGCGGCGAAGTGGTTTACGGTCGACCCCATGGTAGCGCGCCACACGGGTATATGGGCAAATTTTTTGCGCAAAAAATGTTAGCACGCTAGATGTAGCAGTTGTGGCTCCACTGCAGCAGGCCCTGCCGCTGCCGGGCGCGGTGCGCCATTTTTTCGCGGGCGCCGTGCGGCACGTCGGCGGGCAGCAGGCGCGCGTAGCTGGCCGCGACCTGCCCCTTGTGCCGCGCGCCGAAGCTTTTCCACCGCGCAATCTGTATGTCGTCGACCTCCGGCACGCGCCGCCCGATCCAGTAGCGGCAGAACCACTGGAACCATCCGCGCGCGTCCCGGTCTTTGCCGTCGGGGGCGTCTTTAAGCGGTATCCACCCCTTGTCTCGCCAGTATTTCACCGGCTTGCGCGACTTCACCTTGAACAGGTTTACGCCCGGGTCAGCGCAGTCCGGACGCAGCTTGCCGCGGGCGAGGGCGCCCTCGAACCACTCCCGCGGAAACTCCCCCGTGCTGTCGTTGAGGTAGCGCCCCGAGAACACGCCCATGCGCAGCATCTCGCCGGGGCTGTAGTGCGGCCTGAAGCCGGGGTGGAAGTTCTTCCCGACGGGCTCCTGCAGCGTATAAGTGTACTGTTTCGGGAGTCCCGCGACCCCGGCCATGCGGTCGCGGACCGTGATGCGCATCCCCGGCGTGAACATGCTGAGCGGCGGGGCCGACTTGACAAGTTCGCGCAGCTGGGACAGCCTGGGACTTTCGCTGGCGTCCATAGTATTGAATTCGCGGCGTCGGGGTATACAGGTGCAGGTCCGCGCCGGTTATCAAAATGCGCTGCGCCGAACTGTGGATGGAGCCCCAGCCGGGGTCGTACTGGACCAGCCCCGCCCTGCGGCGCCGCATGTGTGCAGTTCTGGACCGGCTCGGCGTCCCGCGCGGGCTCATATACGTGTGCCACATGCCGCGCCTGTTGCGCAGGCGCGTGCTAGTCGCGAAGATGGTGGGCCCGCGCGAAAGGCGCGCGCTGGAGAGGGTCATCGCGCGGATACACGACCGCGTGCTGAAGGGGGCCTCCGCCCCGCGCGAAGCCGCGGCCGCCGCCGCAGACCGCCGGCGGTGGGTGCGCGGCCGCACGCTGCGCGCATAGCGGCGGCCCGCGGCGTTTTTGCCCGTTTGAACACAGGCGCCGCCGTGTTACCCAACGCACACCGGGATGCCCACAGGATCGAGAAAAAAGTCTGCGTTCGTCGTCCTCGTCCGCCCCGACACCGGGGCGGTGTACATGGTCATAAACACCTCGGGCCAGTACGGCACGCCCGGGGGGACGGGCGAGGAGACTGACACCAACGCGTTCGCCGTGGCGTGTCGCGAGTTCGAAGAGGAGACGGGGAGCGCGCTGCCGTACACCATGTGGCTGTACGCCGGCGGCACCAAGCGGTACATAACGTACGGGCACGACTCCTTCTACGACTACGTCACGTACGGCGACTGCTACTGCGACTGCTACTTCTACTACAAAATCGTGCCCCCCGAGATCGCCGACACGCTGAACGAGGGGCCCAGCCCCGACCCGTGCCGCAGCGAGGTGTTCGTGGGGTGGTACCGTCCGTCCGACGTCTGGGGGTCTCTGCGCCCCCACGTGCGCGAAGGCATAAAGATGGTGCAGGCGCGGTCGCGCGCGGTGGCGTCGCTCATCATGCCCGGGCGCAGGCCTCGCCCGCACAAGGGCGGCCGCGAGCGCGCCCCCTCCGCCGCAAAAAGCAGCCAGCCGGCCTTCGCCGAGACGCTCGAGGGGCTCGAAGAGCTCCTGGCGTCGGTGTCGGTCAACGCCTAGAGCCCCATCATCTCCCGCACGCGCTCCGGGGGCGTGCCCGGGAGCGGGTTGGTGCGCACGATCTCCTCGCAGATGCGCCCCGCGGTCTCGCGGTCCCCGCCCAGGTGAAACAGGGGGGGGCGCCCGGTGCGCACCACCTCGCCGGCCCGGATGTCGCGCAGCGCGACGATCACCGCGGGGCGCCCCGCCGCGAACTCCATCCGCACGTTCGACAGCAGCGTCACCTTGCACAGGTACGCCACGGTTATCTGCGCCAGGGTCCGTATTGCGGGCTCCCCCCTCTTTTCGAGCCCCTCGTAGATGTTTTCGGAATGCACGTCTTCGGTCCAGTGCGCGCACGTCGCGGGCGGGTGCTCGAGTTGCATGTCCGGGACGACCGCGTACACGGGGTCGAACCCGCTCACGGGCACCGCGTAGTCCACCATCGCCTCGACGTCGTAGGGCCGGCTTTCCGCCAGGGGGCCGTACACCGCGTCCCCGTTGGTCGCAAGCACCCCTCCGGTCTCCACAAGTTCTGCGCAGGACATGAGCGGGTCGCGTACCATCACCCCGTCCGCGGGGAAGGCGCTGATGACGGCCCCCTCCTCGATGTCCGCGGTCGCCACGATTCGGTACGCGATCGCCGGGCCGCCGCCGTCCGCCACCGCGTCGGTGCGCACCCGCTGTCCCAGCCCCGGCATAGCCGCGCACGCCGCGACGTACCTGTCGCGCGCATGCAGCGCGTCCGCGGCCTCGCGCGAATTCTGGAGCATGCCGAACTGCGCATACATGCTTAGGCGCTACCTGCGGGGTATTTTTCGCGTGCCGATCCGTTCAATTTCGCGCACCTGCACGACGGGGTTGAAATGCACGCGCCTCGCCGGCTTGGCCGTGCCGTCGTCGTCGCCTTCGCCGCAGCCGCCACGGTTCGCGCCGAACGCGTCTGTCGTGCCGAACGCGTCGGCCGCGCCGAATGCGCCTGCCGCGCCGAACACGCACAGTACCACCAGAATGATGCAGAGCGCTGCCAGCAGCCGGCGGTCCATGGCGCTATGGAGGGCGGGACGCGCGGCGCGCCAAAAATGTGCGGCGCGCGCGCCCTATGTGATGAGCGGCAGCGGGACGCGCGGCGGGCGCCAGCGGCCCCACGCGGACGTGTCGAAGTGTCGCCCGCTCAGCAGGCGGCATTCCGCGGACCGCAGGCGTTCTAGCGTAAACTTCTCGGGGGACACCAGATCGGCGCCGAAGGCTGCGAGGTCGTGCCCTCCACCCGTCGGCACCTTTTCTACAGCGGCGCACAGCGCCTCAACGTGTTCTCCGTATACATGGCAGTCTGCCATGTTGATGGTGAGCGTTCCGGGTACGTATGCGGCTTGTGAACGACCGTTGGCGCTGGCGCACATGGCGTGGGTGAGCATCGCGTACGATGCTACGTTGAACGGCAGCCCCAGCCCGACGTCGGTGCTGCGCATGGACACCACGCAGTGCACCGTGATAGCGCTGGCTCCGCGCGGCTCGCACACGAACTGGAACGCGTAGTGGCACGGCGGCACCGCCATGCCGTCCAACACGTCGGGGTCCCACGAGTCCACCAGTATGCGGCGCGAATACGGGTCGGACACCAGGAGTTCCGCCGCGCGCGCTACCTGGTCGCCCGACGCGCGGCGACACCACTGGTATCCGTACACCGGCCCGAGCTCTCCGGGCTCGAGCGCCAGCAGCCCTGCGGCGGCGCGGCGGGACGCGAACTTCGCCGCGTCGCCCGACCATATGTTGACGCTGCGGCGCTCGAGTTCTTTCGAGTTAGTTTCGCCCCTCAGGAACCACGAGAGTTCTGCGAGCACCGACTGGAGCGGGACGTACTTACAGTGCAGCACCGGGACGATGGGCGCCCGGCCGCTGTGCATTTTTACACACAGGGACTTCGCCACGCGGCTAAACGTGTGTCCGCCCTGTCGGGTGGGCTTCTTCGTGCCGCCGCAAACGTGCCGCACCAGGGCCGCGTAGTCGGAGTCGTACTCCGAGTAGCCGATGTCGGCCAGGCTGCGGCTGTCTCGCGTGATCGCGTCTCGCGCTTGCGCCGCGAAATACGGATCCACCCAAAGGCAGTGCGCTTCGGCCGCGGTCTGGGCTTCTGTACTGGCAGCGCCGTCTGCGTACCCCACCTGGATTTTCAGCACAAACTCTATGTATGTTTTCGGTATCTCCAGCTTTCCGAGCTCCTGGAGAAACCTTTCCTTTGCGTCGCCGCCTTCTACGTACATGGGGTACTTCACTCTAAGAAAGTACCTGAACGCGTCGGGGTCTCCCAAGTTCGACATTCTGCAGGACTGGGCGCGGTAGTAAACAAGACGCCGGGTGTTCAAATATACGGCCGCGCGCCGAATTTGAACACCCGTCCTGCTTTGACACCCCACGAGATGGCGCGCCTGGCAGACAAACTTACGCTGCTGGTGGGCAAGGTCGGCGAGTACGCCGCGAACGCCGGCGAAGCGACGCGCAAACACGAGGGCCTGTTCGTGCACCGCGGCGCAGCGTCGCAGGGCGCGCGTCCGGCGGACGGGCTGTACCACGTGTATTTCCCCGAGGGCATGACCGTGGACATGCGCGACGCGCTGTTCGCCGAGATCACCGAAATCGGCGCGGCGGGGTACGCCATATGCGGGGCCATGCGCGCCATACTCCAGTACGAACTCACCGAAGACGACCACGCCAGGTGTGCGACCAAAGACCCCGGCCCCGCGTACTACATGCTGTGCGACGAGGAAGAGCTGGGGACCCACGACAACGGCAACATGGACGGCGACCTCAAGATACGGCGCGCGGCCGGCAGGTGGGAGGTGCTGTGCTGCGTGGTCGCGTCGGAGGTGGCCGTAGAGTTGCTGGGATTCGAAGGGGCCGAGCTGGTGTGCGGCGGGCAGATGTTCTGCGACTTCGGGCCGGAGCCCGCGGAGGTCGTGCACGCCAGCGTGTTCGCCGAATCGCTGCGGTGGGACGAGCCCGAATGGGAGAAACCCACGATGATGCTGGCTGCGCTGAAGACGCACTACTAGACGTCCGGGATATCCGCGGCCCGCCGCTTTTTGGGCGCGCAAATACCACACGCCATGGCGGGCGCGTCGTCTTTGGTGTTCGCGGTGCGCGTGGTGCTGGTGCTTTTCGCGGTTTTCGTGCTCGGCCGCGCGGTGATGGAGGGGCGCCTGGGCACCGCGCTAGTCTGGATGTGCGGGGCGTTCGCCGCCATTTACATACTGCAGCAGGCGGTGGCGCGCAGCGGCGCCAAGTTGACCGAAGGGGAACGCGAGGCGCTCGAAGTTGCCGGGGACGTGCTGGAGGTGATATAGGGGCCCGCCGTTTTTGCGCGCAAAAACGTGCGGCCCGCCCCTACGCGGGCGCTATTTGCCCCCGACCCACGTGCACGCGCCCGGCATGAGGTACCCCGGCACCGCAAACAGCACCCCGAGCGACAACGCTGGTAGAAGGAGCATCACGAACGGGATCGCGAAGTTGGAGGGGCCGCTATCGTGGTTCAGCACCGCGGACGGGCCGAACACCACGGACACCAGCGTCACCAGCACGAGGGCGTTTACTATGACCATGGCGAATGCTATCGCGGCGAACGCGAACCCTGCGCGAAACGTGAATGCCATGTTGTAGGACGTATATACCGCCACATTTGAAAGTGGGAACGGTAACCAACACGCAGCGCTCGAGGGTGATGCACGCTATGGATATCGAGGACGCGGCAGCACACAAGACCCTGTCGGACATATACGGACACGTGAGTCGCGAGATGTTGGATTCTCTGCTGGCCCGCAACAACATGACGTTGGGCGCGAAATACGCCATGCGCGACGCCCACTTCCACCCGCAAAAAACCCTGGCAGAGTTTCGACGGGACATGGCGGAGTACGGGCTGCACCCGCATCCGGGCCCCAACATCCCCCGCGAGATCCCGGCGTGGGCGGCCCGCGCCCGCGCGCTCCCGCCGGACGCCCTGCCGCACCAGGTGTACGACCAGTACCCGGAGGGCGTGCTCGTGGACGAGGGGTGGTAGCTACGCCGCCGAGCCCGCGGCCCGCCGGGTGGCCGCGACCACCGCTGCGAGCGCCGCGACCTGTTTTTGGATTTCCGCGGCGGTGAGGCCCAGCGAGTCGTCTGTCTCCTGCAGGTCCGAGCTGATGCCCCGCAGCTCCTGGCCGAACTCCTTGCACTCGTCGCCGTACGTGGCCAGCTGTCGGATCATGGCCACCGAGTCGTTGTGCAGCACCTGCAGGTTGTGCACGTGGCCTTTGAGCTCCTCGTTTTCGGCGTCCAGCGCCGTGCGCGTGTCGCGCAGCTCGTTGTTTTCGGCGTCCAGCGCCACCCGGGTCATCACCAGCTCCCGGTTTTCGCGGTCGAACAGCGAGATCTGGTGCTCGATTTTGCGCTGGAACCACGCCAGCACCGCGATGGCTGCCAGCGTGGCCGCGAGCACGAAGAAGGGCGCGGGGGCGCACCCGGTGGTGGCGCCGAACACCAGCGCGACCGCCGCGCCCACCAGGGACGCCGCGAGCGTCGCGTTGGCCCGCATCCAGCAGACGCGCTGCATGCAGCCGCCGCCCGCGTGCGTAGACACCAGCGCGGTAGACGAGGTAGCTGTGGCTCGAGATTCCATGGCTGCGGGGGTATATCGTGCGCAATATACACGCACTCAACGCACTCAACACACACTCAACACACACTCAACACACACTCAACACACACGCAACACACGCAACACACACGCGCCGCACGCAGACATGGAAGAAGCAGTCGCACGCGCATCGGGCCTGGCCGCGACCTACGGGGCGCGCGCGTCCGCGTACGACGCGCTGCTCGTCCGGCAGCGCGCCGTCGCCAACCGCCTCGAGCTGTTTGTGGCCGTGGCCATGTGCCTGGTCGGCGCGTCCGGGTCCGCGGGGTTTTTCTCGCGCGTGTCCGGGCTCGGGCAGCTGTACGCCGACAGCGGGCTCGCGTACGCCGCGTGGGACGCCGCCGAGCTGCTGTTCATGGCGGCGGCGGCGCTCGCGACGGCGTACCTCGGCGTTGTGCGCCCGCGCGACAAAATGCAGGCCTACGGGTCCGCGAGCGACACGTGTTCCGCGGTCGCGTCCGTAGCTAAGATCGTCGAGTACGCCGGGAGCGTGCCGCGCGATGGCCAGGAAGCGGTTGCCGCGCTCAGCGGCACGGTCCACAGCATGCTGACGACGCTGGAGGCCACCGCCGCTGACAACCAGCCCCCGCTAGACGACTGCGCCAAAAAGACGGGATAGACGCGGGGCTAGTTCGCGGCCCGGGTGGCCTGTATGCAACCCGTGAAGCCTGCGGGCGTCACGCACTTGATGCGGCCGCCGTTGATGAGGGCGGGGTTGTTTCCTGAGCCGCAGCTGGAGCTGATGATGCCGTAGCGGCTTCCGGCGGGGCAGGCGCTGGCGAAGTCGGGCCACTTTTGGCCCGGCTGCACCATGATGGAGCCCGGCTCCAAGCGGAGTCCCGTGGGGGGCGTCATGCCCGCCAGCGGCACTGGGCCTGCGGCGCTCGGCACCGGGCCTCCGGCAGTAGACGTCGCGGCTCCGGGCGTAGACGTCGACGCAGAGTCGTCGGAGCCCTTCTTTTTGCGGTAGTACATAGCCAGCGCGATGACTACGAAGATCGCCACAATGATGCCGATGATGAGGTTTTTTTCCATGGTCGGGGTAGGGAGGTAAGGCGCAATTTGATGCCGGGGGAGTGTATCCATGCGCATAAAAACCGGCACGTGCGAAGTATATGCGCGCGCCCGCGGGTGCGAAACCGCGTACGCGTTGGCGGAGCTAGCCAACTCGCTGCACGACCAGGCTCTTGTCGGCTCCCCGGACTCCGCCCCGGACGGCAGACGCGTGTACAAACTGTGGGACGACGGCGAAATAACCTACGAAAAGGGGGGGTGCGCGTACGGCAGGCGTGAACACGCTCATGGGCGCTATGTACCCGCGCCCGTTCGAGCGCGGGTGCTTCGCATGCAAGCACAAAAACAGCTACGGCTGCACCGTCTCGTTTGTGATCTGTTCCGAAGCGCACGCGGTAGCGCGCACGTGCGGCGGAGCTGTCGCCCGGGTCCCGCTGAAGCTAGGCGCCTAGCAGCACGGGAACAGCGCCGACGCCCCGCGGCGGGCCTGTTCGACGGCTAAGCCCAGCTGCCCCTTCGCGGCGGAAACGATAGCGTCGATTACGCCGGGCATGAGCAGGGACACCGCGCCCTTCACGAGGCCCCTGGAGTGTTCTGGCACGAGCTCGTCCACCAACACTTCGACGACGTCGATGGCCAGCGCCTTCTTTTCCGGCCCCGTGAGCCCCGCGTGAGACGAGACGGACTCTACGGCGCGCATGACTTCGGCGATGAGCGTGACCGCATTTTGCGTAGTGATGCTGTCTCCGACCATCTGTTTGGCCGCGTCGTACACGCGAACGAACGCCTCTCTGCGGCTAATGCGCGCCAGGGGCTGTTCGGAGATCGGGGGGTGCTCGGCGGGGGGCTGCGCCGTGGCCGGCGAAGGTTCGCCGGAGGGGGACGCGCCCGGAGGTGTTTGGGGGTCGCTAGACATCGCGGGAGCTGTACTGCACGCAGTGCGGGTATTACTGCCGATTATTATCGCGCATCGCGCACGATATATGCTCTTTTGAATACGTGCGTCGCTGACAAACTCTCTGCGCCCAAAACGGACGTGTGCGTGTCTTGTGTCTTGTGCCGTGCTGCTGAGCTTCGTGGGCTGCTTCGCGTGGGCCCGCCACTCGGTTCGCAAAGAATCCGCGCACGCCGCTTTAAGGGATGCCTACGCGCATATACGCGACGTCGATGAGAGGCTGCAGGCGCTCGAAAAAGCGTACTACTTTGATGAGAGGCTACCGGCGATCGGCTCGAAAAAAATCGCGGGGAAGGGCCTCTTCGAGATAGCGGAGGTCGGGCCGAGTAATCCTTTGACCGCAGGGGAAGTGGTGTCCCAGTGGTACGCCAAAAAGGTGTCCCTTCAGGCGCCGTAGCTCGGCCGCGCCGCGCGGCGCGCGGCCGGCGAAACGCACACCAGGACGTCGCACACGCGCCCCGAGCTGCGGCCGTTCACGCGTGTTTTGCGCACCATTTTTCCGTGCAACACCGGGACGTACCCCGCTGCTTCGAACACCTCGGAGGTGTCAGACCTGAAACAGTCTGCGGTAACTACGGCATAGTCGTGGCCGGCGGTGCGGTGGAACGCGTCCAGCGCGGCCGCCACCACGCCGGACATCGTCTCTCTGGGCGTCGCGGGCGCGAAGTACGCGCGGTGGACGTACGTGTGCGTCCCTGGCGGCCGGTAGATCGACGTGAGCGCTATGGGCGCCCGCGCGGCCGAGTACGCGACCCAGTGCATGCCGTCCGCGTCGCCGCCGGCGCGGCTGTGGTCCGCGCGGGCGACCAGCGCCCGTTCGTGCAGCGCGCCGCGGCTCCAGGAGCCGCCGGCGCAGTTCATGTGCCTTCCGCACACGACGCCGGCGCGCCACACGCGGTCCACGTGTTCGGGCCCGAACGGCTCGAGATACGCGAGTTTCGCGTGCGGTGGCACGTACGCGGCCGAAAACTTGGGGGGAGCTGGGCCGGGGGGGTGCATGACGGGGGGGTGCACGCCGTGTGCGCGTTCAAATGCGCGCCGAATTAAAGCCCCCCGGCCGGAGATACTGCGCGCCATGGATTCCGAACGCGTGCGGGGTATGCTGTGGGGGGCGGTGGCGGCCAGCGCCGCCGGCCTGAGATGCAACGGCAGCGACCCGCAAAACATGTGGGAACTGTCCGCCGACGACGTCGCGGAAAAGCCGTCGAAAGCCAACGGGCGCTACCCGCCCGGGGCGTGGAGCGCCCTCGTCGAGCCCGCGTTCGTCGCCGCCGCGGCCGCGGAGGCCGCGGACGCCGTCGTCTTCGTGCCGGCAGACGAAGACATCCCTGTAAAAACGGCGCGCGAGTTTGTGCTGGAGTTTGCCTCGCAGTACCAGCACTGGAGCCGCGCGGGCATACGCGACTGGCACGAAAGCAACGTGCCGTACGAGCAGGACGCCCACAGCCAGCAGGTCTGCGCGGCCCCGGCGTTCCTCCAACAGCCCGTCTCCGTCGCCGACAAGCAGCCCCTGCTCCCCACGGACAACGCGACCATCATCCGCGCGCTGTTCGCCGCCGCCATGCCCTCGGACAAGCAGGCGACGCAGGTTGCCGTGTTTCTGTGCCGCGCCACCCACCGCGGCCAGCCCGTGCTAGCCAGCACCGTGCTGGTGACGCTGCTGCTGCAGTCGCTGCTGTTCGGCATGCGCGACGCCCGCGCGCTGGCGTTCGCGGCGTCGCGGGCGCGCGAGTTCCTGCAGACCGGCAGCATCCAGCGCAAGCGGCTGTTCAACGCGCTGATGTGCACGCAGCTCGAAAACGTGGGCGGCACCGACCACTACGGGGACCACCTTTCCTCGGTGCGGTGCGCGGTGTGGGCCTTCCGCGCGTGCATCGCGGCGGGCGCCGACGTCCCCGAGGAGCGGCAGCGGAGGGTGTTCTTCGAGGTGGTTCGCGACGTGGCCAAAAAGGGGGGGTCCGCCGGATACCACTGCGCGGTGGCCGGCGCCGTGGTGGGGGCGTTCTACGGCGAAAAGGCCCTCCCCGAGTGGCGCGCCGAACTCAACCACGCCGACTGGGTGCAGTCGCGCGTGGACGGGCTCGTGGACATGATGTTCGTGCAGCGCCCGCGCGCGTTTGCGCTCGCGGAGGAAGAGCGCGCCAAAATCGCCTCCGGGGGGCCTGTTGCCGCCGAGCCGCCGGCCGGCGGCTCGGACGCCTACGACGAAAGCCTGGCCGACGAAATGCTCAACGACTGGGGGGTCGCAAACTGACCGGCGCCCCCTTTTTGAGGGCGCGCCGCGTCTGTATCGACATGTGGCGGTCCGTGGTGGTGCTGCTGTTTCTGCTCGTCCTGGCCGCTGCGTGGCTCGTGCGGCGCGCGCGCCGCCCCTCGGAGGGCCCGCGCGGGGGACCCGGGGACGAGGCCGCGCGCGGGGCCTCCGAGGGGGCGGCCGAGCGCCGCGTCTCGTTTCCCTACCGGCGCCCGTGTCTGCCACCCCCCAACGCCATGTTTTACGACCTGTCCCGGTGCGTGCCGCGCACGCGTCGCGAAAAAGGGTTCGCCCGCGTGCTGGTGAGGACGCAGGAAGACGCCACGCGGTCCGACAGCATCGCTGACCACTACACCGAGGAGCACCGGGTGCGCGCCAAGGTGCCCGGGCGCGCCCCCCTGTGGGAGATATGGAAGAGCGCCGAGGTGCGCAAACGGCTGCTGCGGGAGGCGCGCGGCAGCGGGGGCGCGTCGGAAGAAGAGTTCGTGCTGCGCGTGCGCGACCTGCTCGAGTCCGGCGGCGGCGTCGTGCACGACACCAACCCCGCGTTTGCTGCGTACGTCCTGCGGAAGGTCGCCCGCAAGGACCGCGTCGACCCGGCGGACCTGCGCGTCGTGGACGCCGGCGCCGGGTGGGGAGGCCAGATGCTCGGCGCCTGCGCAGCCGACGTGGCCGCGTACCACGCGTACATGCCGTACCAGAGCCGCGAGACGGAGAAGATCGCCGCCGGCCTGGACGCGGCGCTGACCCTGCACCGCCCGCCCGAAACCTCCGCCTCCGACTTCTGGGTGCGGGTCATGGAGATCGGGCAGGCATGCCCCGCGCCGTCGTACGACGTGGCGTTCGTCAGCGCCGCCGACCTCACGCCGCTGGTCGGGGGGCCCGACTCCTCGGCGTGCCGCAGCCTGCGGCCGGGGGGGTGCCTCGTCATGTTCGTCGGGCCCGGCCGGCGCGCCGGCCTGCGCGCGATGGACGGGGTAGACCTCCTGCGCGAACGCGGCATGCCGCTGCCGGACGCGATATACGGCGTCCGCACGCACCGCGCCCACGAGGGCGTGGCGCGTGCCCTCGTGTGGACTACGTAGGTGGCGTGCGCCGCCCCGTGGCCTATTTTTGGGCCGCGCCGGCCCTGCTTAAAATTGATGGCCGCTGGGGCTACGTATTACCCCGCGCGATGGATGCCGCACGCGGGCCGTCGGAGCGCGAAACAGACGCGGGCCACTACAGACACCTGGAGCCGCAGACGTGGTACATATTCGCCCGGCTGCACCGGCTCGAAGAAATGCTGAAACGCACCGTTGCCCTGGACAAAAACGGCGACATCGCGCGCACGTTCGAGCTGCACGCGCAGGTGTCGGCCCTGCTCGAATACGCAGAATGTATAGTACGGACCGCCGACGCCGCCTAGCGCGGGCGCGCTTTTTACACGCCCTCGGCGCCCGACCCCTCGTCCTCGCCTTCGCTTTCCTCGTCCTCGCCTTCGCTTTCCTCGTCGCCGCTCTCGTCGTCGCTGTCCTCCATAGAATGCGTGGTGACCAACTCGTCGTACGACAGGTCGTGCACCTTCGAGAGGAACGACATCGCGTTGTGCAGCTCAAACGCCCCCCACGGGAAGTTGAAGTCCCCCACCATGTCGTTTAGGTGCGGCTGGCTCTGCACGAAGTGCATCCACACGAGGGACTTTTCGTACCCCAGCAGCCGCGCCACCACCGGGATCGTAAAGAACTCCCACCGGTCTTTCGACGACAGCAGCTTTTCGCGCACCGAGTCGATCATCACCGTAGACTTGATGCTCGCGTGCGTCGTGAGGAACCTGACCGCAGACTCGGTCGCCGATGCTTTGAGTCCTTCCATGTCGCTGGCAATAGCCCCGCGGCCGTGGATTTAAATGGCCCGGCGCGCAAAAACGTGCGCAGCTGACGCGCGCTAAGACCATTTCGCGCCGCTGGGCTGTATGGCTTTGCTGGCGCCCCAGCCGTCTCCGCCTCTCGCGGCGTACGAACTGTACGTTCCGACGCTGGAGGGCGGAGGCTGGCTGACTGGGGCGGGCGTCTGGGGTCCTGTAGGCATCTTTTATTGGTGGTTAAGGGTTTACTTGGCAAGTGTCTGTGTTGCTGGTAGTACAAGGGCGGCCGGGCCTTCAAATGTCGCGGGCCGGTTTGGGCGCAAAAATGCGGCGCGGGCGGGCTAGTTAGCGCACACGTTGCACAGGGGGGCGATGGAGCCGGTGGGGCTCACGAAGCACTTGCTGTGGCAGTCCGTCGTGCCGCACTTGGTGCCGTTGTTGATTTCCTTCCTGCACGAGGGGCAGAAGAACTCGGTCACCTTCGTGCGCCCGGCGACGCGCGACGTGTATAGGTTCTTAAACGCGACGCAGTGTTCGCATAGTTTTAGGCTGCCGCCCGCATATTCGCACAGGCGGCTGATCGTGTCTTTCGAGAGGGTGTGGCCCCCCCTGGCCGCGCCGGCGATCAGCTGACGGGACCGGCGCACGCTCTCTTCCACGGCGGTTTTGGCCTTGCTCTGCTCCACGGATACGACGACGACGAGCTCGCTCTGCAGCCCGTCTATGTGGGCGCGCGCCTTCGCCAGCTTGGAGTGCAGGTCGTTGTTCTGCTGCTGCATATAGTGCAGCAGCGCGCTCTGCGCGCCCATGCTCTGCTGCAGCATCATCATGCCGTGCATCGCTGCGGCCTCCGGCGACGGGGTCGCGTACATGGGCGGCATTGAGTAGAAGTGCCCGCCGGGCATGCATCCTTCCGTTCCGTCCCCGTAGTCGCTGTACTCGTCGTATTCGCCTTCGTACGCAGTTTCGCACGTCTCTTCGGTCTCTGCGCCGTCCGACGTTTCGAACTGCTCCCCCGTCTGTTCCAGTAGCTCCTGCGGGGGCTCTATCTCGGCGAGGGCGTCCTCTTTTGTAGGGGGAGGTTCCTGGACGTCCGCGACCTTCGTAGTGTCTACGGGCTGTTCGGTGGGCGAGCTGGACTGGGAGTTGCGAAGCTTGTCTGCGTAGGAGATCGGGGAAGCCATGGTGCGCGGGCGTGACGGGTGACAGGAGTCATACCAGGTGCGGCATGGGTTCAATTTTGTGGCGCCCAAAAAGCTCCCGGCATCAGAAGTCTTCGGGCTCGTCGGGGGCGATGTCGTCGAAAATCACGCTGTACAGGTCCACCTTCCCGCCGCGCAGGGGCACGGTGCGCCCCGCGGGCACCACCTTGCCGACGGCGACGCGGCCGGCGAGCGCCGCGCCCGCCGCGACGCGCGGCGCCACAGCCAGCGCAAACTCGCGGTCGGCGCCGCCGCGTTTGGGCACCGTGAACTGCACGTGGCCCATGAAGGCTCCGGCGGGGCACGAAGGGCACTTCTGCACCGCGCACGGGTATTCGGCCCCGAGGGCGTCCAGCTGCCTGTCTATGCCCGCGGCGTCCCCGGGGTTTTCGGCGAGGGACGCGAGGGAGCCCGGGGGGGCCGGGGGGAGCTCGGGCTCCGCGCAGCGCGCTGCCAGGTGGGACGCGAGCAGCGCCAGCGCGTCCCAGTCCCCGCGGTCGAGCGCGGCCTGCGCCGCCGGGCGCAGCGACGCGGCGCGCCGCGGGTACGCGCGCGCGAGCTCCGCGTCCACGGCGTCCGCGCCGCCGCCGTGCACCGCGCGGACGAGTCGCGATGCGTCTGCGGCGTCCATGACTATAGTGGCCGACACGCGCAAAAACGCGGGGCGCCGCGTGCCGCGCCTTATGCGCGCCCGTCTTTGGTCTGCATCATGAGGCTGCGCAGGGCGGGGCTCAGGTCGGCCATATCGTCTTCCTGGTTCTCCATCCGCATCACGTTGTCGCGCTTGCCGGCGCTCGCGTAGTACGCCTGCGTCGCCTCGTCCATGCCTTCCGGCAGGCCCTGCTCGAAGGTCGAGGCCGCGCGGTGGTCTTCGCGCATCTCGTCCACCCCGTAGTCTCCCACCTTGAGGCAGCTTACGACCGTTACGAGGATCGTTTTGAGTTCCTTCCGCAGGGTCGCGCAGCTCGCGCACTCGCCTTTGCGCGGCGCCGCAAAGTCGCGCAGCAGGTACTTGTACAGAGAGCCGAGGTCCGTTGGAGGAACTTTCGCGCGCGACGCCATTCTGCGGGTTCTGCTTTGGTAATTACCTTGCGTTCTTTTTACTAAATGGAATTGATACGCGTACATACCTCGGGAACGCGTCCCGATACGACATGGACACGTCTGCCTGGGCGATCGCGTTCGCAGTTGTAGCCATTCTGGTGCTCGCGACCATGATGAAAAACAGCCGGGAAGGCTTTTCTGCCCATCACCACAACCCCGCGTACATTGAGTACGCCGGCCAGCTCGTCGGCCCCATGACCGACACCGGAAGCGTACAGCCCTACGACGGAGACACGCTGCACGGGGACGCCTCGAACCGGACCTTCGAAGACCTTTCCGACGAGGCCCTCGGAAACTCCCGCGGGTTTCGGAGCCTGGCGCCGCGGGACCCGTCCTCGGGCGCCGCGAGCTGGTCGGTGATCAGCCGCGCCCCCGACGGGAAGCGTGTAGCCGGGTCGCGCCGGCGCACCGGGTGGGTGGGGGCCATGCTCGAGCCGGCGCCGCCGTGTGCGTCGTAGCCGCATGCGCAATTTGATATACTTTTTGTCCTACCATTACACACGCGCCCCAAGACCGACACGTAACACTATGGAAACGTCTATTATCGCCCGCGACGTCGCCAACGCCGCCGTCAAGCATTGGTTTCAAGACTTCAAGGCGCGCGAGAAGTTCAACATGAACAGGTTCTTCTCCCGCGAAGGGGTGTTCTACCGGCACGTCGCCTTGGCTTACGGCTCGGACCCCGTCTACGCGAGGTTCGCGCTGTACGCCATAGGGCGCGCGCGCCACTATGCCGCCAAGAAGGGCGAAGACCCCCCCTTTCCCGAGTTTGGGCAGACCGCCGACTGGTGGTATGCTGTAGGCGGCGTGCTCCCCGCGCTCCTCTACGTTCGGGTAGACTTATGCCGCATACTGAGCCACACCCTCTCTTACAAAGAGGTCGTGATGCTCGCCCAGCGGCGCATCCCCGGAGGCCGCGAACGCGACCTCGAGCACGTTATGGACAGGCGCAAGCCTCCGGCCATTTCCCCGGGGCTTCGCTCATGGCTTGGCATGAATCCCGAGCAGCCTGCCGCGAATTGCGGCCGGCTGTCGCCCGGCACGCCTTCCTTCCACGACGACGGCCCGTCCCTCGGTGCCAAAGAGTGGTACCAGAACCTACACCACAAGAACGACCCTGCAGGTGGCCCGCTGTCTGCCACCAAAGACGCCCCAGTGGTCGGCAAGAAGTCTGGGTGGCTCGAGGAGCTTCCAGCTGCGGTGCCCGCCGCGCCTTCCTTCCACGACGACGGCCCGTCCCTCGGTGCCAAAGAGTGGTACCGGAACGGTTACCTACACCGCACGAACGGCCCTGCAGGTGGCCCGCTGTCTGCCACCAAAGACGCCCCAGTGGTCGGCAAGAAGTTTAGGTGGCTCGATGAGCTTCCCGTTGCGGTGCCCGCCGCGCCGCCAGTTGCGGTGCCCGCCGCGCCGCCAGTTGCGGTGCCCGCCGCGCCGCCCGTTGCGGTGCCCGCCGCGCCTTCATTCCACGACGACGGCCCGTCCCTCGGTGCCAAAGAGTGGTACCGGAACGGTTACCTACACCGCACGAACGGCCCTGCAGGTGGCCCGCTGTCTGCCACCAAAGATGCCCCAGTGGTCGGCAAGAAGTTTAGGTGGCTCGATGAGCTTCCCGTTGCGGTGCCCGCCGCGCCGCCCGTTGCGGTGCCCGCCGCGCCGCCCGTTGCGGTGCCCGCCGCGCCGCCCGTTGCGGTGCCCGCCGCGCCTTCATTCCACGACGACGGCCCGTCCCTCGGTGCCAAAGAGTGGTACCGGAACGGTTACCTACACCGCACGAACGGCCCTGCAGGTGGCCCGCTGTCTGCCACCAAAGATGCCCCAGTGGTCGGCAAGAAGTTTAGGTGGCTCGATGAGCTTCCCGTTGCGGTGCCCGCCGCGCCGCCCGTTGCGGTGCCCGCCGCGCCGCCCGTTGCGGTGCCCGCCGCGCCGCCCGTTGCGGTGCCCGCCGCGCCGCCCGTTGCGGTGCCCGCCGCGCCGCCCGTTGCACCAACCTCTGCAGCAGATGCGGCATTTCACCGCAACGAGATCCGCAAATGCGCGGAAGTCGCCAAAGCTCGCATAAAGTTTCAGGCAACCGCCTTGGCGGACGACCCTCTCTGGGAAGCTGACAGCGACGAATCGACGGATTCTGGGCGCGAATGCGACCGACCTCCCCCCAAAGTAGCCAAGCGCGCCTCGCGGGGCGTACTTGCGCAGCTCGGATACCGGCGCGCGGTTCCCAGGCCGCGGGTAATGAGGCAAGACCGCCTACTCGGTTTCTACAGGCAAATTTACGACGTGCTTAGCACGGAGTTCAACAGTACTAACGCGTGCAGGCACGCCATATGGCTCCACGCAATGCAAACGTACATGGAAGGGCTTGGCGACCGCCGCGTGTCAGACGACTCCCCCAACGCGGAAACGGTGCGCGTAATTGGCGGCGGCATCCTGGACACCAAATACGCGGTGGAAAACATCCGCAGCACCATCTTCGCATCGGACAAGTATCCCGGCGTCCTGAACTTCGGGCCGAGCACGCCGTTCAGGACCCACGTGTGCATCGGCTCCCTAGCTACGGGAGTCCCGGAATACGCCGCCGCCCTGGATCGTCTCCGCCCCGAGCGCTGCTCGCAGGCGACGCTGGACGCGGCCGCGTCCCTGCGCAGCAAACTGTTCGAGGCCGAGATGCGCGTCGCCGCGCACGGACCCGGCCAGACCCCGCGCATCGGCTACCACAGGTTTAGCTACCTGTCTGGGCGGTGCGAGTTCGACAGCTGCGTCTCTTTCGCTACGCACATCACGGAAGGCGGCCACGTCATGTGCAAGGCGCACGCCGGCATCTCGTGCGCGCAGCCCGCGTGTGCCCGACACGGCAGCCCCTATGTGTTGGAGGACGGAAGAACCTTCCTGGCACGCAACTGGTGCGACGCGCACGTGCGCCCCTACTGGACGGCCCAGCCGCTCTAGCGCGCCCGCATTTTTGCGCAAAAAGTTGCGCGCTGCGCTACGCCGCCTGGAAGCGCTCCCCGCACACCAGGCACTTGCAGTAGATGGACGCGGGCTCGTCCGCGGACCGGTCTTGCACCTCGCGGTACTCGCTGCTGCGCGACTTGCACGACGGGCACCTGAACAGCCGGGACACCTTCTGTTTGATCTTCTGGCTGCGGCGCACGTCTATTATCTCCTGCTCGCGCTTGTACCCCTCCGGGTGTATTTCGCGGGCCGACAGTTTTCCCGCCTGCGCAGGGTCTAGGCACCCAGAAAGCAGGCGGCTTGCGAACTCCATGCCGAACCGCACCACCAGCGAGCTTTCGGGGTTGATGGCGCCGTACAGCACGCTGATGCGCTGCCGGTAGTACGACATGAACGTCGAGTTGCCCCACGAGCGCATCACCGTCGGGTCGCGCGACGCGCACCGCAGCACCACCGCGTTGTACGCGTTGCGTTCCAGCTCCTTGACCAGCACCCCCACGTAGCGGTCGTCCAACGCCGCGCCGTCTTCGCGCTGGGGGAGGGCGCCCGCCGCCTGCAGCGCGTCGCGGGCCGCCAGCACGGCCCCGTACAGGTGCGCCGCCGCCCTCTTGCGTGGCGGCTGCGGGTCCGCTATCTTCCGCAGCTCTACCGACCCCATCTTAAGCGTGTCGGCGATCTGCACCCTGCCTGCTGCTATCTCCGACAGCAGAGTCGTGTGCAGGAGCGCGCCGCACGGGACTGTCATTACGTCCATAAACGCATATATAAGCTCCGCTGTCGCGTCCGGCGACAGGGGGTTTAGGTTGGCGGCGTGGTTCACCGCCATGCGCGTCAGGTCCTTTGCCGCGTCTTCTGGCACGCCGGCGGACGCCATCTGTGCGCTGAGGAGCACGCGCAGACATTCTGCGACCGTCGACTGTTCTGTTTCCGGGGAAGCCATTATTTCTATAAATAGGCCCTTCGGTCTTTTTCGGACGTGTAGGATGCACTGGTTTGCGTGTGTTCAAAAAGGGAGGTGCCGCGGGGCTGGGCCCGCGGACGGCTGGCCGGCGCCTAGTTGTAGGGCGCCCGTTGGTATCGTCCAAACTCCGCCAACACCACGTCGAAGTCGACTTGAATGTCTTCTGCGGGCGCGGACCGCATGCCCATCAACTCTCCGACCGTCTGCATGTCCGTCCTGTCCGACACTTCGTTGATGCCCAGGCCGTCGTACAGGCACAGGTACGTGTCTTCTTCGGACAGGTTCGGGCTCAGTATTCCCCACTGGCGCATTCGGTCGCGCGCAGCCGAAAGCCGGTCGAACCCCTTGCAGTACAGCGCGAACTTCTGGTCTTCGGCGAGGCGCGCGACGGCCGGCACTTGACGCGGCTTCCACGCACTGCCTTCGAGGGAGGCCGCTGCTTTAGGCTGCGGGTTCGTAACCCGGGCTGCGGCTGCTACCGCCGCCACAACAGATAGCTTGAATGAGTGGGACTTCGCGTCGTATCTCGCTATTGCTTCGCTGACCTGCTGGATCAACTGCGCTTCCTTCTTTTTGTTGTTAACCTGTCCGTGCGGAAACGTGCCGTACATGTCGCCGGGTTGCTATACTCCGCGCGCCTTCAGTTTGTGCAAGTGTATCGGCGCTCCCTAGTTCTAACAGGCCGCAAAAATAGGGACGGGAGCCTATGCGAACATGTGGGGCCAGTCGGCGAGGTCCACCATGTCGTACACCGGCCGCGTGTCGAGAATGGGCCTGATGATCGCGCGGTCCCATATGTGTTCGTAACACATGGAGCCGAGAGGGTTTTCGCGCCAGCACCGGTCTTCCGCCCTCGCGCTCGAACGCATGCAGCCCGAAACTTCGCACGCGTTCGGTGGGTCATGTTCCGGAGCGACGCGCACTACGCAGCTGGTTATTCCCGGGGACTCGTCCCCCACATATACCCCACCTGCGGTCGCCCCTTTAGTTGACGGACTGGGGTCGTTGTCCGTTAAATAGGCGTAGTAGCTTTCCGTGGCCGGCAGTTTGGGCTCCACCGGCGACCATATGTCTTCCATCGTCACGCCGCCGGTCTGCGGCGCTGCGGCCGCTCCGACATACCGGGCGGGCGCGGCCGCCGCTGCTGCTGCTGTGCTGCGCACGGCACGCGACACGCGCCCGCCGGCGTTGTTTTTACGTTTGCGGGACGCACGGGACGGGATTGGAATGTCTGCGGCCGGGAACTGCATGTTTGCTGCCGGGAGCGGCATGTTTGCGGCCGGGAACTGCATGTTTGCGGCCGGGAACTGCATGTTTGCGGCCGGGAACTGCATGTCTGCGGCCGGGAGCGGCATGTCTGCGGCCGGGAGCGGCATGTCTGCGGCCGGGAGCGGCATGTCTGCGGCCGGGAGCGGCATGTCTGCGGCCGGGAGCGGCATGTCTGCGGCCGGGAGCGGCATGTTTGCGGCCGGGAGGGTCTCGCGTTTCGGCTGCGGCATACAGTCGTCCAATGTAGCCGTCATTCTGTTCGTGCGGTGCATGCCGCACGCCACCATTACGGGCGCGTCATTCGGGTCTCGCGGCGGGCGCCCGGACGTGGCGAGCCTGGCGCACCCGATCGTCCTGCAGTAGTCGAAGACGCTGTTCTTGTCGCCCCGCAGCTTGTGAAAGGGGCACCGCGCCGGCGTGATCTTTCCGCGGTGCATATTCGTGCCGTAGACGGCGCGCGCGCCGCACGCCTCGCACTGCCTTTCGGCGACGCGCGGCACCTCCTCATAATCCTCCAGCATCTCCGGTTCGTAGTCCGCCAAGGGGACACTGTCCAGGTCCGCAGGCTCGCCCCCTGCATGTCTCGGGCATCGGTAAATAGGGGGGGATTCGGGCGTGGGCTTAGAGCACGAGATGCGCTGCCGCCTGCCTCTCGCGGCGCAATGCGTGCAGAATAGTTCGACGGAGTATGTCATCGCGTGGTTTACGCAGTATTTCGACACCGGGTACCCTAACGGGTCCTGGACGCCGTATGTTGCCGGGCGGGTGCAGTATTCTCGGACGCACACGAGCGCGTCCTTGTAAACATGCATGCCTGCAGTGCGGTGCACTGCGCAGCGTGTGGCGTTGTTGCCGCCCATCGCATGTGTCGACAGGCGCCTGCAGCCTATGTGCTGGCACCGGCGCCTGACGTTCGCCACCATGCTTGGCTCCGCGTGCGCGGTACAGTGCGTGTCGTGCGCCCCGTGGCCGCGGCTCGCCTGTGACTTGCACCCAGCGATCATGCATCGCGGCATCGCGAACCGGTTGCTGCCCGAGTTTCGAGTTCAAAACGTCCGGCTACCGAGTGTTGTACGTGTCTATTGGTATCAAATTTCGTACGCCTGCTGCGCAAAAAGTGTGCACCGGTCAGGCGTCTGCTATTTTCGGGCGTTTGGCTGCTCTGGAGCTCCGGAAGAGGGCCAGTTTTTCCTCGCGTACCGCGACGATGTCCGCTTCCGCCCGCGCACGGTCTTCGGCCGGGATGTGCTCCTTGCAGTACAGCATCACGGTGTTGAAGTTGCGGGGGTCCCGTTTGCTAAAAATCACAGCGTTTTTGCATGCTGGCCCTTCGACGCACGTTGAACGGCCGGGCGTCGATTGCAGCCGTATCATGTCCGGCGTTTTGTGCTTGCTGCAGAACTTGGCGAACGCACGCCGCAGCAGGCCTGGAGGGCCGTAGTACGCCTCTGCGTAGCACCCGGGCGCCTGGCACGTTTTGGCGCGCATGCTGCGCATGTCGGGATCCCTGTGTACTTTGCACCGGGCCGCGTATTTTTCCGAACGCCCGCAGCCTTCGGGGGGCGTGCCGTACACCGACTGCATGCCGCAGCCCGCGACTTCGCACGGATTGTACTTGTTCGACACCATCCCCGGGAGGAAATGATCCGCACACACCTCCACGTCTGTCGAGGTCAACACCCCTCCGTTGTCGCAGGGGGGGTACCCAAACGAAGGCAGCTTGGCGCAGCCGCTCGCCGTGCACTTCTTCGACTTTACGTTCACCATGTCCGCGGTCTTGTGCGCCTTGCACCAGACGTTTTCCCCCCTGTACGACGCGGAAAGCCTGCGGTGGCCGAATATCCCGAACATGCCGCAGCCGGGAGCTCCGCACTTCGACATCGCGGCGGGTTACTGCCCCCGTTCCGGTTCAATTTGTTGCGCGCCGCAAAAACGGCGGCGCGCTATGCTGTGACCTCGCGCAGCGTCGCCAGGTCCGAAGACAGGGCCTCGCTGGTGGTGAAGTCCGCGCCCTTTTTCCCCTTGCGCTCCAGCACCGTGGGGATGCCGTACTTCTGCGCAAATTCGGTAAACGCGCGCAGGCCGCTCGCTCCGGGCTCGCCGCGGTACTTGCCCCACATCGCGCCGCGGGCCAGGCGCGCGTGCTCGTCCGCGCCGGACCCCAGAGGGTGCACCTCGTCGTTCAGGTGGAACATCACCGCCGGCGTGCAGCCGGTGCGCCCCAGCGGGAACACGCCCTGCGCCGCGCGCTCGAACCTGCGCAGCCAGTCCGCGGCGCCCGCGTACGTCGACACGTCCTGCCCGCACGACCATATGTGCGCCGTGTCGACGCACAGCCCGAAGTACGTTAGATCGGGGTCCACCGCTTCGCGTATGCGCGCGAACAGCGCGCACAGCTTTTCCGGCGTGTCGTACGGCACCAGGCCCTCGGCGCGGTCCGCGGTGTGTTCGTCCCGCAGGCGCAGGTGCGGCGTCTCCAGGTACAGCCTGACGCAGTCCCGCGGAGGGGCCGTCGCTGCCGCCCCCGGTTCGCGCATGGACTCCACCGGGGCGCTGTGCCGTATGTGGCACGCCCAGCGCTCCAGCTCCGCGTTTTCGCTGTTCGCGTCGGGGTCCAGCATCGGGCCCAGGAGGTTTTCCGCCGGCGCGGGCATGAGCCACGGCAGCACGTTCAGCACGCGGTCCGCCGGCTCGCTGTTCAGGTGCACCACCAGCCCCGACAGGCCTGCCGACGCCGCGCGCAGTAGCTCCCGCTGTATCCACTTCGTCGTCCAGTGGTGGTTCGACTTGTCGGTGTTCCACGGCATGTCCATGTACGTGCCGTGCGCCACGCCCCACAGCGGGCGCCCCTCCGCGTTGCTGGCCCGTATGTAGTCGCGCAGGCCGTGCGCCTCCGTCACGTCCGTGGTGAACTTCATGCTGCGGGGGCCCGCCACGAACACCTGGAACGCGAACGGCTGCCCCTCCCCGCCCCCTTCTTTCGCGCCCCCTTCCGCGTCGTAGAACGCCCGCGCCGCCGCGACCTCCTGCGCCAGCTGCGGACGCGCGCCCCGCGCCCACTCCCTGCTCACGTGGAAGCCGAACATCGTGCCTGTGGGGGGTCGCGTGTGTTCAGTTGCGCGCGCCCGCTTTTTGAAGCGTTTCGGGGCCTTGTCTACTCGCCCTTCCGCTCGCCCTTCCGCTCGCCCTTACTCTCGCCCTTCTGCTCTCCCTTCTGCTCTCCCTTCCGCTCGCCCTTCCGCTCGCCCTTCTGCTCTCCCTTCTGCTCTCCCTTCCGCTCGCCCTTCCGCTCGCCCTTCCGCTCGCCCTTCCGCTCGCCCTTCTGCTCGCCCTTCTGCTCTCCGCTCCACACACTACACCAAAAGCCATGCTGGGGATTTCCGAAGCGCACCAAGTCTGGGCGCGCGCCGCGGGGTGCGACGAACCGCGGTGGTGCTCTGTGCACGACGTGCGCCCCGGGTTTCGGGTGGCCGTTTCTGGGGCCGGCGCCGTGTGGCAGACAGTCGTCTCGGTGCGGTCCGAGATGCGCCACGACGCCCTGCGCGGCGCGGACACGCGCCGCCGGGTGGTGTGCGAGACTACGCACAGCGCCGAGGTGTGCTACGTCTCCGGAGACCGTGAGGCCGGCGTCACGATGGTACCCGCGGGACGCGTCGGCAGGTTTATTCGCGTTCCCGCCCTCGCCGTCGGGGACCCCACCCTCCGCAGCTACGCATGCGTCGACCTCGGAAAGTTCGGGCCCATTGCCGGGGGCCGGGTCATGTACTCGCTCGAGACCGACGGCGCAGACAAACCGGTGCTGGTCACGCGCATCGTCTCGGGCGGCGTCGCCGGGCCCGCCACCCTGGTGCGGGTCGGCCGATAGCCGCTCCCGCCAAAAATGGGCGGCTTTTAGCGCGGACGCTTTTTAGTGCGGGAGCCAGAACGGCGTCGTTATGCTGAACGTGCCCCGGGCGCGGGCGCCGGCGTCGTGCGCGGCCGCGTCGGCCGCGTCGGTGCCCGCCGTCGCGAGCTCGTCCGCGCGCGCGTTCACGCCCCACAGCAGCCTAGAACGCCGCTGTTCCCGCTGCAGAGCCGGGGGCGCTTCGGGCGCCGGGGGCGGGGGCTGCGGGAGGTGGCTGCGCTGGTGGGTGAACACCACGCGCGCGCCGCCGCGCAGGATGTCCAGCAGGCGTTCCGCGATCTGCACCAGGTCGAAGTTTTTGAGCTGGCCGGCCGTGCCCTTCGCGCGGCGGGCAGGGAGCCACTCGGTCATGGTCTTCACGAACAGGTTGCTGTCGCTCACGACCTCGACCGGCATCGTGAGCCCCGCGCGGCACGCCGCCAGCAGCAGGTAGCAGCCCGCGAGGTATTCGCCGCGGTTGTTTGTGGGCGCGGCCGCCCGCCCCGTCGCGCGGAAGCCGTGCAGCGGGTTCGCGGCGTCCACCCAGTCGTACTCGGCCGCCGCCGCCGCGCCGTGCATCTCGAGGCCGTGCAGGGGGCCCCCGTGGAACGTCACGCCGAAGCCCGCGCGCGCGCCGTCCCCGCCGTTGCCGCGGCACCCGCCGTCGCACGCCGCGATCGTGGGCGTCTCCAGCCAGGACACGGGACGCGTCCCGGCCAGCGCGCTGTTGGCCGTGCGGAAGTGGCCGCACATGCGGAACTTGGACGCCGCGGGCTTCGCGTTGTCGGACAGCGGCGACGGGTGCGACCAGCACAGCGCCGTCGCGCCCGCGACGATGCACCGCGGCGCGAGCTCTTTGGCCGCGCCGCCCCACAGCAGGAACACCGTCGGCAGGGACGCGGACCGGCGGTGCTCGCACAGCGCCTCGATCAGCGCGTCGGTGAACGGCGCCCACGCCGCGGTGTGCGCGCCCGCCACGCCCGCCCGCGTCGTCAGCGCGCGGTTCAGCAGCAGCACGCCCTGCGCCGCCCAGAAGCGCAGGTCGTGCAGCGACGCCTTCATGCCGCGCGCCTCGCACAGCCTCGCCGCGTCCGCCGCCGCGGGCTCGGCCGGGCGGCTGCCGGGGGCGTACCCGACGTCGCACGCCACCGCCTCCGCTATGTTGCGCAGCGACGCGAAGTCGGGGCTGCACGAGAAACACAGGCCCTGCGCCTGCTCCTTGCGCCCCTCCGCGTCCTGCCGCGCCGTGTGGTACGGGTCCTGGCCCACCACCACCACCGCCGCGGTGTCGGGGCCCACGTACCGCAGCGCTTCGAACACGTGCGGCGCCGACGGCACCGGGTCGTGGCCCGCCCGCATGTCGTCGAGCACGGCGCGCAGGGCCGCGCCCAGCGCGGCCTTCACCGCCCGCTGCTCGAGGATCGTCCGCCACCCAGGGTGGCAGCCCGCGAACAGTTTGTCGAAGCCGCGCATGCCCGACGTCGCAGCCTATCGTGCCGCGCCGACGTATTCAAAACACGCCCGCGTAAATATGAACGCGTTTCCGGCGCTGTATACCCGCGCCATGGAATACGAAGGCGCGCTGCCGGTAACGCTGGTCGTCTCGATGGCGCTGCGCTCGAACCCCGCGACGCTCGAGGTGCAGCCGGGGCTCGTGTCGCGCCGCGGCGGGGGCACGCCGTGGCGCATCGCCGAGGGGGACATGCGCGACAACGCGCTGTTCATGAAGCCCGTCGGCGAGCCGTGGCCGTTCGTCGTCGTGAGCCGCGAGACGTTCGAGCGCTCGGCGGGCGCGCCGCGTCCGCGCAGGCACACCGTCGTGCTCCTCGACGGGCGCGGCGAGGACGGGCTGCCGCCGGATACGCCCCCGCTCCCCGAGGCGTGCGGCGCCGGCACGCTCTCGTACGCCTACACGGCCCGCGGCGTCGCCGAAGCCGTGCGGCGCCTGTTCGGCAGCGTCCCGTTCGGGGGGGAGCTCGCCGCCGGACGCCGCACCGTCGCGCGGGCGCGCGGCTCGCACGCCCCCGACGTGTACCTCGTCGGGTGCCTGCAGACGCTGCTCCTCGCCACCCGCAGCGATGACGTACGCGTCGCCGGGCTCGAGGTCACCAACGTGCACCGCGCGTACCCGTGCGAGGCCGAGGACGTCGTGTTCCAGTGGTTCTACAAAAACGTCGCGCTGTTTCGCCACGCCTACGCCGAGCACTTCCCGCCGGAAGAGGGCGGCGTCGACCCGCGCCCGGGGTTTTCGTTCGAGACCTGGGTCGCGCACGACGCCGTGCCGCGCCGCCCCCTGCGCGCGCCGCCGGGGGGCGCCACGCGCCCGCGCGCCCCGCGCTACAGCCCGTACGACGCGAAGCCGCAGCATTCGCCGCTGGCCCGCCTGCAGCAGTCGCCGCTGGCCCGCCCGCAGCAGTCGCCGCTGGCCCGCCCGCAGCAGTCGCCGCTGGCCCTCCCGCAGCAGTCGCCGCTGGCCCTCCCGCAGTCGGCCCCCGCCCGCCCGCAGTCGGCCCCCGCCCGCCCGCAGCATTCGCCGCTGGCCCGCCCGCAGTCGGCCCCCGCCCGCGGCGCGGCGCGCCCGCCCGTGCCGTCTCCCCTCAGTCGCGCCAGGTCCGGGCAGTTAGCGGCCGAGCTCCAAAACGTTGCGCGCCGTAATATTGCCCCCGCGCCGACGGCATGACCAACCTGCAGTTCGGGGCCCTGGTTTTTCTTGTGGTAGTTTTGGCCGCGACGGCGGTGCGGTACGTGGCCGCGTACTGGGGCGCCGCGCCCGGGAAGGACGGGTTCGTGTCCAAGGAGGCCGTCGCCGTGGCCGAGCAGGCGCGCGAGGTCTTCGACGCGCGCGGCGTAGACGTGTCGTACAGCGAGTACTGCGACAAGGTGGACGGCGCCGACCCCGTGCAGTTCCACCGCGTGCGCGAGCTCGCCCGCGCGGGGGCCGTCACGCCCGAGGCCGTGCAGCGCGTCCTGTAGGCGCGCGCCGCGTTTTTGCCGCCGCGCGCGCGCCGCCCCTTATAGCCATGGGACGCAAACGCGCCGCGTGCGCCGCCGCGCTCGTCGTCGCCGCCCTGGTGGCGCTCGTGGTGCTCGTCGTGTGGCTCGCCACGCCGCACCGGTGCTTCCTCGACGTCCTCAACGCCGAAATCTCGCGGCAGTCCACGTTCGAGCCCTTCTACGCCGCGTCCGACCGCCGGTGGGGCCTGCCCACGCCCGGCGAGGTCGTGCCCGGGCTCGAACGCGTCGACGCCGCGTTTCCCGAAATTCGCGGCGAGATGGTGCGCGCCGTGTTCGGCGGCGCCGGCGCGCGCCGGCTGCCCCCCATGCACGAGATGTACAACAACATCTTCATGTACAAGGGCAGCGGGAGCCGCGCCTCCGGGCTCGCCGGCGCCGTGCAGCGCGCCGCCGCCCCGCTGCAGCGCGCCGCCGGGCGCCTCGTGTACGGCAAAGACACCGACATCTTCGACCGCATCGGCAGCGACAACTGGCGCACCTTCAACCTCGTCATGTTCGGGCTCCCCGTGCCCAAAAACGCCGCGCTGTGCCCCCGCACCGTCGAGCTGCTGCTCGGCGTGCCCGGCGTGCAGTCCGCGCTGTTCTCCGTCGTGATGCCCGGCGCCTACATACCGCCGCACGCCGACCCCGCCAAGGGCGTCGTGCGGTACCACCTCGCACTGCGCGTGCCCCGGCCGGTACTGGGCACGCGCGAGTGCTACATCGAGGTCGACTGCACACACGGGCCCGGGTGCACGCTCGCGGACGAAATGCACCGGTACAGGTGGGAGGAGGGGAAGAGCGTGCTGTTCGACGACGTGTTTTCGCACTGGGTGCAAAACGACACCGAAGAGGTCCGCGTGATACTTTTCGTAGACGTGCTGCGCCCGCTGGTCGGGACCGCGAAAGCGCTGCAGGACCTGTCCAACCTCGCTAACCGGTACCACCCCGGCGTGCGCCGCCTCATTCGGGAAAGCGCCGTGTAGCAAGCCGCGCCCTACGTCGCCGCCTCGCGCCTTTTTGCCGCGCCCCGCTCATGCCCGCCGGATGACTGCCCCGCCGGACGCTCGCCGCTCGACTGGGGGCCCGCGCGCCGGACGGGCGCGTACACCATGCTGTGCATGTCTGCCGGGCTGTGCGCCGCGCAGAAGTACGCGTATTTCCCGTCCCCGTGCGTCGCCGGCCGCGTGCAGCGGCTGGGCACCAGCCCCCACGTCGTGCACCTGTGGTGCGGCATCGCGATCATGCCCGCGATCTTGTGCCGGTCGCACACGTCCGCCGCGCTGCCCGGGACGCCGTGTGTCGCGCGGCTGCCGCACAGGATGCACCGGAGCGGGCCTCCCGGGCTGGCGGCCGCGGGGCTGCAGTGTGCCGCCGCGGGGCTGCAGTGTGCCGCCGGCGCCCCGGGACTCTGCGGCGCGGCCGCCGACATAATTATTTCCTTCCAGTGGGGTGCGCAGTGTCCCGCGCGGCTGTCGTCCGGCAGGTATGTGCCGGTCGTCATGGCGCTGTTGAAGCACGTCGGGTGCCGGCCGAAGCCCGGATCCGCCGCGTTTTCCTTCATGTGCACTTGGCACAGCAGGCGCGAGCCGTCGGTAGCGGGGGTACGGTACGCGCCCCTGCGGCTACACAGGTCGCACCTGTTGTAAATAAACACCATGCCAGGCATCTTGTGTTTGGAGCAGAATATGCCCTCGGCTCCGAAATTGTTGCTGAGGCCGTATCGTGCCAGGTTGGCGCACCCGTAATGCCCGCACGGTCCCCGCATAGTGGCGCTGATAGCTCCGCCGCGGGACGTTCATTTTTAGGGCGGCGCTGCAATATGCGGCGGCGGCGGGTTAGAGTCCGCGCCGCGCGATTTGACTATACGGTCCAGCAGGCCCTTGTTGTTGATAAGCACCGCGCGCAGCTGGCCGCACTCCTGGTACGACTGCTCGTTCGCTATCAGCGCCCGCATTATGTCCGCGTACCTGTACGCGTCGTCGAAGGGCTGCTCCCGCACCAACGTGTCCATGCTGCGCTGCACCATCGGCGGCACGACTAGCTGCATCGGCCGCACCGCCCACGCCGAGCCGCCCGACCCGCCGACGTGCACCATCGCCGACGTGGCCTGCTTTTTGTTGGGAATGTAGCACGTGACGTTTTCCGGGTGCGCGGGGTCGCTGTATATGAGCAGCGCGGTTTGGAGAAGCGCCTCCAATGCGGCGCTGCTGGGGTCGCGCTGCGTCCTGAGTATGCCGTCCAGTATTCCGCGCACGTGTTCGCTGTCTATGTGGCTCGTCTGCTCGTTGCCGAACACGTTCAGGACCACGTTTACGTTGCCGTTCACGATGTTGCCGATATGCACGTTGGGGGACTGCACCTGCGTCGTCAGCGCCTGCACCTGCGCCCGCAGAGACTCTATGTCCGCGGCTTGCTGCCTCATCTGTTTGTCGCGTTCGCTGCTGTCGACGCGCGCCATGTGCTGCGCCACCTTACACGCGGAACGGATGTGCACCTGCATGTTGCTGTGCTGCGTAAACCTTCTGCGGCAGAAGCGGCACTCGTGAGGCTTCTTCATTTCCGACTGCAGAAGGTCGTCCGCCGACAGCAGCGGCGAGCACGGCTTCACCCTCTGTAAGTGTCTTTTTAGGAGGCACGGCTTTGCGAACGCTTTGTCGCACTTCGGGCACGTCCTGTCTGCCATGTCCGCGCGAATGCAGTTGCCCCCCCTGACCCTAATTGTGTGGGATAGGCGCCCTATACTACCGCATGCGGTTTAGCATAGTGGTTAAATATTGTTGTTGTTTGGTGTTATTCGTTGAAAGCACAAGTTTGTGGTGTGCCGAATTTTATTGCCCCCGTAGGTGCATGAATTGTTGTTCGGAGGAGGGAACAAACGTCATGCGCACCTCCGAAAAATGGTCAGAAATGCACGTTGGTGGCTGTCTACGCACTGCTCCAACACACCGGTCCATGTTTTCGTGTTGTTGCGGTAGATAGTGTCTACATTCTTAGAAAGGTATTCACAGAGATGTTAGGGAACAAAAACCATATACATATATGATTTTTGTTCCCTGGGGGGGAAATTCTCCGGAAGCTGCCGCAGGCTCCGGCAAAAAAATCGGAGGCCCCAAATTTTTCGCGGGACGATGCGGAGGGCGTCGAGCGGCGGCTTAGCAAAAACGTTAACCCGCCATCTCGGGTATATGCGTTGGAAATACAACCGTGAGTAGTACTAACGGCGTCTACAGTATTGGTCCTGAATAAAACATATACAGTACACTCCCACGTTAAGACATTAGACTTACTATGCATATTCTCGGGTCTACTAGGTAATGAAATGGTTATATCTATGTTTATGGGATTATACGGTAGAAGCGCGCATGTTTGGAATGGGCGAGGGAACAAAAACAATGCGCACCTCCGAAAAATGGTCCGAAATGCACGTTGTCGGCTGTCTACGCATTGCTCCAACACACCGGTCCATGTTTTCGTGTTGTTGCGGTAGATAGTGTCTACATTCTTAGAAAGGTATTCACAGAGATGTTAGGGAACAAAAACCATATACATATATGGTTTTTGTTCCCTGGGGGGGAAATTCTCCCGAAACTGCTGCAGGCTCCGGCAAAAAAAATCGGAGGCCCCAAATTTTTCGCGGGACGATGCAGAGGGCGTCGAGCGGCGGCTTAGCAAAAACGTTAACAAGTCATCCTGGGCATACGCGGTGTAAATATACCCGTGGGTGATACTAAATTTATTGATTGCATTGGCCACGAACAAAACATATACAGTACACTCCCACGCTAAAACATCTGCCATATTATGTATATTCTCGGGTCTACTATGTAATGAACTGGTTATATCTATGTTTGTGAACTCATGTGGTAGAAGCGAGCATGTTTGGAATGGGAGAGGGAACAAACGTCATGCGCACCTCCGAAAAATGGTCCGAAAGGCACGTTGACGGCTGTCTACGCATTGCTCCAACACACCGGTCCATGTTTTCGTGTTGTTGCGGTAGATAGTGTCTACATTCTTAGAAAGGTATTCACAGAGATGTTAGGGAACAAAAACCATATACATATATGGTTTTTGTTCCCTGGGGGGGAAATTCTCCGGAAGCTGCCGCAGGCTCCGGCAAAAAAACGGAGGCCCCAAATTTTTCGCGGGACGGTGCGGAGGGCGCCGCGCAACGGCTCAGCAAAAACGTTAACCCGCCGTATTCGAATCTGTACGTCACTCTGGCACCAGCAACATGCGCTGCGAAACATATGGTACGTATAGCTTAATGTCGCGGCGTTAGGCACTAAACGCACAGCATGCGCGGGCCCCATCCCACAGACGGCGCACAATAAGCTCAGGCAGGCGGCGCTTCATCGCCCGCGCTCACGGCGCGGCTGCGACAGCGCGCGGACGTATTGAAAAACGGGCGATAATAATCAGTCCCGCGACCGCACACATGGTATGGGACCTGGTAATAATAGCCACGGCGGTGGTTCTTCTGTTGTTGCTGGTATGGGTGGCGGTGCGGCAGCCCTCGTGGGGGCACCTAAACCACTGGAAGGCGGCGTTCCGCGAGAGTCCGGACGAGATACTGAACCGCAGCAGCGGCGACTTCGACGAAGCGGCGCGGCTGGCGATGCGCCGCACCCGGGCGCGGCTGGAAATAGGCAGAATAGGCGGCCTGGAACGCGCCAACGACCACAGCCGCGTGTCTCGCATAATACGGACGTCAATGGTGCCGGGAATGCTGGCGACAGCGGTGGGGTCGTCGTCCCCGGCAGCGCGCACCGACGCGTGGCGACGCCTGCGTACAGCGGCGGACGAGGCGGCAGCGGCGCACGCGTCTGCGGTGTTCCACCTGACGTACCGCACGCCGGCGGCGGCGGCGACGGCGGCGGGCGCAGCGCCGTGGCGCCCGGACGCGATTCTGGACGACGCGCTAATGTTCGACGAACAGATGCGGGAGCTGGGGCTGTTGGGGGGCTGGGAGCAGGTCCAGGCCCCGGCTACGAGCTACACCTACGCGCGTGCGGCAACCAACGAGGAGCGGCGGCGTAATGCGGAGCAAGCGGCGGAGTCGCGGGCCGGGGGCGCGCGGCCGGCGCCGGGCGCGGTGGCCGACGCCTACCTCGAGCTTTCGGAGCGGCACACCAGCGACGGCGAAAACAGCCACGACACGGGCGTGGTGGCGTCGGCGCGCGCGATCCTGAGCCGCCTCACGGGGGACGAGCACACGGCGCGCACGGCGCGCGCGACCACGGTGGACGACATCAAACGGCAGATAGCGGCCATGGGCGACACCCTCAGCCGCGACCCGCGCACGGGCCGCCCGCGACCTCTGCTGGTGACGCGCGACGCGCTGCCTGTGCTGGACCGCACAAAGGAGGGGGAGCGCATGGTGAGCGTGTCGAACGGGCAGGCGGGGTCGGTGACGGACGAAGAGGTGGCGCGGGTGGTGTGGGCGCGCACCCTGCACCCTAGCAACGAGCAGCGGCGCGGCAGGCTGCAGCAGGCGTACTTCGACGCGCTCGTGGACGCGTGGAAGCCGGGCATGAACGGCAGCAAGGTCGTGTGCGTGCAGGGGCGCGCGATGCGCCTGCTGGGCTCGCTGGCGATGAACGACTTCGACGAGAGCAACTGGGACCTGGAACGCGTCGAGGAGGTGCGCAACGAGATGCTGGTGGCCGCGAGGAGGGCCAAGACCGCGGCGGCGGCGGCGTTGTACGCGGACGCCGCGGCGCCGGCGGGCGTGCGGTCGGCGGCGGGCGGCTACGCGGTCTCCACGCCGGCGGAGATGAACCGTATCGAGGACGAGCTGGGGGAGGCCACGGACGCGGACGAGGAGGCTGCGCGGGGGCGCATCCTGGAGGCCATGCACCGGGCGGTGGACGACGCGGCCGCGGCCGCCAACGCCCGGGTGCCCGGCATCGTGAGAGGCACGTACCTGGATTCGGTCAAAAAAGACGTGGCGGCCGCCCTTTAGCCAGGATTGGGGACTTTCCAGCGCAGCTGCAGAACTCCCCCCGAGAAATAGGTGGCGCGTTCGTAGCTGCGCAGCCGCGGCTCGCGGTGCAGCAACCTGTACCCGCAATCGTCGACGTCGTGGCGGTTTTTTGCGTGCGCGACGACGGCCTCCCCGGGGCGTCCGCACACCTCCCAAACGACGCTCCCGTCGTCGTACTGCACGTCGAAGCCGGGGGGGCTGCGGCTGCAGGCCCACGAGCACACGACGGCGCCGAGCTTGCGCAGCCGCTCCATGTGGCCCGACCCGGCGCAGAGCATACACAGCGCCGAGACGCCGGCGTGTCCGACGACGGCGCCGCAGTTCATGAACAGCGCGCCCCGGCAGAGCGCGCACACGCGCTCGCGGCGGAGCATGTCCGTGACGGCCGCGGCGCACCCGGGGCTGAATTTCACGGCGACGGACGGCAACGTGGCGGCGGAGTCTGTCCACCCCCCGACGCGGCACAGGGGCCCCCAGGACTCCACGTCCTGGGGCCGTTTCCACTCGTACACGCGGCGCACGCAGGGCTCGTCGTCCGCTGCGGGAAACAAGACCAACACGGAGTCGTTGACGGACATGTTCGGGATCGTCATCTCGGCGGTGAGGTGCGGCACGCGCGCTTCGACCATCGACGACAGCGGGTGTGTGTCGACCACGACGGCGTCGTGCCAAAGGGCCACGGCGTCTCCGAACAGCTCGAAATTGGGGGAGCTGCACAGCGTAGCGGGTTGGATCTGCCAGGTGAACTCCGTGGGGTACTGGGTGTTCTCCCAGAACCGTTTGAAGGTTTTTAGGGGCCTAAGCGGGGTGATAAACCGCCTGTCGTAAACAAAAGTGCGGCGCGCGGGGCTGTTGATAATGCGGCTGTCGGCGGTGTGGTCGGTGTGGTCGACGTGGCGCGAGGGCAGGTCCCTGTAGGGCGGCGGCGCCCAAACGCGGTAGTGGAAGCCGGACCCCACGAGCCGGGGGGCGTCGCGTAAATGCCCGACGTGCGCGTCCAGCAGCGGCTGCACCTGCGTCTCGAAGAACAGGTGGGTGTCGCCGATCTGCATGGGGAAGACGAACACGCACCCGAACCTCGGGCGCGACGCGTGCGTGAGCCCGGCGACGGACTCCCGGGCCGGGGGCGCGGCGACGCGCGACAGCGCGCCGGTGCGCGCGGCGAGCGCGACGTCGTACGCGCAGGCGCCGAGCTCGACGTTGAGCATGGCGGCGGCGGCGGCCGCAGCGGGAAACGGTCCGGCGGGCACGGTGTACATGTCGCAGTACACACCCGGCGCCGTATCAAATTTAGGGGCGGTAATACCTGCCGCCCGGAGCGCGACACGCCAAAATGGGGGGGCACCAAAGCAAGCAGACGGTGAGCATGACGTCGAAGATCCTCACGAAAGCAACGTACAACTCGACGCAAAACTGCATATCGGTGGGGGAGGGCAGCAACGTGTTTTCGCTGTACGGCGACCACAACGTCGTGGAGAACGTGAGCCAGAACACGACGCTTTCGGTGGACTCCGAGTGCTCGCAGAACATATCCCAGAACCAGGACTTCCAGACGCAGCTGGCGAACACGGTGGTGGACTCGCTGAAGACGCAGGAGGTGGCCCTGACGTCGTGGATGACGCCCGGCAAGAGCACGCAGTCGAGCAACGTGGACAACGTGGTCAAAAACAACATAACCACTAACCTGGTGCAGAACTGCCTCACGCAGCTGTCGGGCACCAACGTCTTCAGCCTGGTGGGGAGCAGCAACGTGGTGCGCGGCGTCATGCAGTCCCTGACCGAAAACAAGTTCGGCGGCTGTCTGGGCGCGAACAGCCAGGTGGTGAAGACGTCGGCGGACGTAACCAACGCGGTAAACCAGACCATGAGCGACGTGCAGAAAAACCCGTTCGCGTTCATAACGGACGCGATCCAGAGCGTGGTGACGAACATCGCGGTGCTCGGCGGCATAGCGCTGGTGGCGCTGGTTATGGTGGTGGTGCTCGCGGCCCTGCTGCGCAAGCACCACAAGCGCAGCAAGGAGAGGAAGGCGGCGGATCCCCCGGCGGCGCGCCGCTGAGCGTGCGCGCATTTTTGTGTATTGAACGAACGGGTGCAATAATACACCCGCGCCATGTCTTGCACGCGTCTTTCGTTGGGGAAACGCAACGCGCGGATGGAGCCCGCGCCGGCGGGCGCGTCTGCAGCCGCGAGGGCGCTCGCGGCGGCCGAGCAGGGGGCTGCGGCGACCGAGCCGGGACGCGCGGCGGTGGAGCGGAAGCTCGCGGCGGCCGAGCAGGGGCGCGCGGCGGCGGAGCAGAAGCTCGCGGCGGCCGAGCAGGGGCGCGCGGCGGCGGAGCAGAAGCTCGCGGCGGCGGAGCAGGGGCGCGCGGCGGCGGAAAAGAAGCTCGCGGCGGCGGAAAAGAAGTTCGCGGCAGAGGAGCGGAAGACGGCGGCGGCGGAGCGCAGCCGCGCGGCGACGGAGCGCAAACAGGCCCCAGCAGAGCTGCGGGAAGCGGAACAGAGGTTCGCGGCGGAGCTGGCGGCGGCGAAGAAACAAGCAGCAGACACAGAGAAACGCCTGCGTGCGTACGAGCTGGAGAACAAGTCGGCGACGGCGCAGATAAAGGAGCTGGAGTCGCAGCTGAAGGACGCGGCATCGGCGGCGACCAACGCGGCGGCGGGAGACTTCCCGTCGTCCCTGGCGGCGCTGGAGCTGGAGCAGGACCCTCCGTCCGGCCCGGACGACCCGGAGCCCCCGGCGCCGATAAGCGCGGGCGCGGCGGCGGACAAGGAAGCTGACGACGCGCTGAACGCGCTGCTGGACAACATGTCGTAGCGCGCCCAAACTTTTTGCGCGACGATACCGCAGCCATGCCCGTCATACTGTACCGCGACCCGGACTACGAAGGCCCGTCGGTGCGCCTGCAGCCGGGTTTCCACACGGGCCGCAGGGCGCTGGAGGGCGCGGCGCGCGGGGCGACCAACGGCGAAGACCTGTCGCGGGAGGCGTCGAGCGTGCGCGTGGACGACAGGTATGTGGCCGTGCTCTACGGCGGCATGAGCGACACCGCGTCCAGCGGGGCGCGCACCCTGGTGGGCCCGGCGGAAATACCGGACCTGGGCGCGGTGGGCATGGACGACAAGACCGCGTCGGTGCAGGTGTACCTGTACGCGCCGCACCTGTCGGCGGTGCCGAGGGACTTCGGCGTGACGCTGTACAGCAGCACCGGCCGCACCGGCATGGAGGCGGAGCTGGGCCAGGGCGACTACAACCAGGCGCGTCTGAAGTCGGACGAGGTGCGCATGCGCGGCCAGGTGCAGTCGCTGTGCGTCGGCAGCAACACGCTGGCGATCCTGTACGCGGGCGGCGACTTCGAGTCCACCGAAGACTCGGTGGTGGTAGCGGGTCCCCGGTGCATCGACGACGTGGACTCCGTCGGCATGTACGGCGACGGCATCACGCCCAAAATTCGGTCCATCCGCGTGCTGTACGCGGCGGCGCCGACCCCCGCGGACGCCGGCTCGATAGCGCGCGGCCTGAGCGCCGGGGAGCGCGCGGTGCGCACCCTGGGACGCGGCGACCACAGCGCCCGCGTCCCGGGCTCCGCGTACAGCATACCCGTCACCGCGGACGCGAGGGCCGGCGCGGCCCGCGCGGCGGCGGCCTCCGACGCGTCCGCAGCCCGCCGGAACGCGTCCGCAGCCCGCCGGGACGCGGAGCTGCAGCAAGCGGACCAGGTGGCGCAGCGCGTGGCGGAGAGCCACGGGGCGCTGAACTTCCGCCTGGTAGCGCTTCTGCTTCTGCTGGTGGTGATAGCGATAACGGTCGCGGCGTACGCGACGGTGCGGCGCCGCGGCGGGGACCTCTCGCAGCGCCAGCGCCGCGGCGGGGACCTCTCGCAGCGCCAGCGCCGCGGCGGGGACCTCTCGCAGCGCCAGCGCCGCGTCCCGGCGGCAGCGTAGCCGCGCGCAAAAGTTTTTGCCCGCTACGTAGGCGGGAGTTTGGCCTCGCATTCGGGGTGCATGGGCACAAGCCCCGAGAACACGCGGTGCACGCACTCGTGGCCGCATTTGTCGACCTCCGCCAGGAACATGACGTCGGCGGTGACGCGGACGTACGGCTTGCCGGCGAACCACCCCAGCACGGAGCCGAACATGTGCGCGCACGCGGAAATGGTGAAGTGGTTGGGGTTGAAGACGAGCAGGTCAACAGACCGGGACAGCGCGCGCAGCCTCCAGTTCAGGTCTCCGCGGCGCGTAAAGCAGGGGCAGTACCCGGAGCGACCGGCGTCGCGGACGTTCAGGTGCGCGGAGTCCATAGCGAAGAGGATGCCGACCCACAAGAAGAAAGTGGGCACGGATTCTACGTAAGACGCGCAGAAAGCGGCGGGCGCGACGACAAACAGCAGCATCTTGGCCCACTCGGGGGCGCCGCCGTACACGGCAGCGGCGACGAGCGGCCCGTATATCCACAGCCAGTCCATGGCGCGATGTGCAGGGGCGCGGAGTTTCAATAGGGCCGCGCGGCCAAAAATAAATTACGGCCTGTCGCCCGCCCGCCGGGCCCTACGCGGACCCGGAAGCTCCGGTGCTGCCGAACCCCCCGGCGCCGCGGCTCCCGCGCGCGAACACCTGGTCGGCGAGGGCGGACCCGACGTCGGCGCGGCAGTATTCAGCGGGCGACAGGTACGACGCGGCGGCCTGCACGACGGCGTCGCCGCGGCGGAACTCGACGGCCTTGGGCCCGCTGTTGTACAGCTGCACCTTGAGCGTGCCGTTGTACCCTACGTCGATGAGGCCCGGGGCGTTGGGCATGGACACGGCGCGCATGGGGCGCGAGGTGTCCACGTCGTCGCCCCAGCAGACGGGGCGCGCGGGGTGCGCGATGCTGCTGCGCGGCAGCAGCAGGAAGGCGGTGCGCGTCCCGACGGGGGACGAGCTGTGCGGGCTCCAGTGCAGCTGCAGCAGCGCGATACGAACGCGGAGGTCTATGCGCTTCACCTCGCCGGCGGGGAGGGAGACGTCTTCGGGAAACCGCACGTCGACGCCGCTGTCGAGGTTCAAGTTGCCGTCTTCGCATCCGAGCATCCACACGGGCTTGTAGAGGTCTTTGAGGTCGTCGGGGACCTCGAGCACGAACCGCACCGAGGGCGGCATCTGGCTCACGTGTCCCAGGACGATGCTGACCGTGTTTGGCGCGTCCTGCGTGTCCTGCGCGTCCTGCGCGGGGGCGTCCTGCGCGTCCTGCGCGTCCTGCGCGTCCTGCGCGTCCTGCGCGTCCTGCGCGGGGGCGTCGGCGGCACGAGTTTCGGCGGCGGGGGTGTTCAGGTCCAAGGACGAGACGCTGGGCAGGCCGCCGAGGACGTCGGCGAGCTCGGAGGGGTCGCTGGAAGCCATAGAGAAAGTTTGTTCGGGCGGGGCGCTGAGTGCGGGCGTGTAGCGGGCGGGTAGCGGGCGGGGCTGTGTCTACTTCGGCGGGGATTCAAATCGCCCGGCCGTTCAGTTTTGCCGAAATAGCTAACTCCGCAGCCATGGCATACCCCAGCAGCCAGACCGGAGCGTGCAGCGTGATCAACCAGACGGGCTGCGACGCGGGAAACGTGTGCGTGGGCTCCGACCTGTACGCGCCGGGCGTGTGCGTGCCGAACAACATCCCGGCGTTCGTGGGCGGCATGCCGCTGACGACCCTGCCGAGCTGCATGAAGGACGCGGTGCTGGCGTCGCAGAACAACAAGCAGACGGCGGCGCACGACGCGATCATGGGCCGCATCGGCGACCCTATAAACGACAAGCTTTCGGTGTGCGAGGGCAAGCAGGTAGTGCCCTACTGCCAGCAGCCGGCGTTCTACAACACCAAATACTGCGCGTGTCGCAACTCGGGCCTGCCTTACGCGGAGTGCATCGCGGTGGACTGCACGGCCAACTACACGTCGACGGCGTACCTGGACACGACGCAGCGGCAGGTGCGCACCGGGGACCGCAGCAAGGCGTGCCCCCAGCAGCAGATATGCAACTCCATCGCCAACATCGGGGGCGGCGGCAACATCGCGCAGGTCACCCAGACCAACAACTGCGGCGGCACGAGCCAGAAGTTCATCGCCAACATCGAGGCCAACCCGGGGCTGGCGGTGCTGCTGCTGGTGATGATAGTGTTCCTGGCGTCTATGGCGGCGTCGCCGTCCGGCAAAAAGCGCAAGCGGCCGCCCCCCGGGGGCCTCGACCCGGGGTTTTCGGCGCTGGCGGAGCTGCCGCAGGTGGGCCAGTTCTGATAATTAGACAACGCGTTTTTGCGAATACCTCAGACCCGCCAAATGGACCCGTCGGATATTGCGGCGCTGCTGGGCGACGACCACCCCCCGCCGGCGGACGACGCCTGGCCCCCGGCGTCCGAAGCCGGGAAGCAGCAGATCTCAGTGCAGGCACCCCGCCAGAGTTCCAGGGCGCAGCAGCTGGCGACGCTCAAAGAGGGGCTGGGGCGGTGCAGGGCGCTGGCGGTGCGGCAGGCGCCGACTAGGTACCGCGGCTACGACGCGGAGGAAGAGGAGCGGAGCTACTGCCGCGCGCTTCTGCCCAAGGCGGACCTGGACACGGTGAAGGAGGAGGTGGCGGAAGGCGGCTACTGGACCATGACAGCCATCCGCACGTTTCTGGAGCACAACTCGACGTCCCGCCGCGTGAGCGACGACGGCGTGTTCATCCTGGACGCGGAGGCCGTCCGCGAGATAGACGTGCGCACGGACAAGTGCGTGTTCATCCTCCCTGACAACTCGGTGTTCTCCAGGGAGGAGCTCATGGAGCAGTACCCGTTCGCGGAGTTCGGCCAGGAGCCGGAAGAAATATTCGCGCAGCAGGAGGTGGGCGTGTTCCCCGCGCACAAGTCGTTCATGAACCAGGACCAGAAGGACTACCTAGTGCGCGACTACGGAGACGACGAGTTCGAGTTTCTGATGCTGGAAGACGAGGTGGGCCGGCTGACGCGGGGCGACAAGCACGTGTCGTACCGGCCCGCGGAACGCACGGTGCGAACGAAGGTGTTTCTTGCGCGCGACGGCTGGGAAGACTTCCAGGTGGCGGTCAAACACGTGCGGTCGATGAAGCGGCTGTTCGGCAACCTGGCGCGCAAGGGGGGCAACGAAGGCCAGCTGCTCGCGATGCTGATGGGCCCGGCGGCGTTCGGCGGCGGGGCGGCGCTGGAGGACGGGGCGGGCATCGAGCGGCGCGAGGCGGCGGAGCTGCGGGCGCGCGAGGAGGCGGCGGCGCGCAGGGAGAAGGAGCTGCGCAGGCAGGAGGAGGCGGCGAGGGATAAGGAGGCCGAGCTGCGGAAGCTGGAGGCGGACCTGCTCGCGCAGCTGGGGGGGCTGTAGCGCGTGCGCACGCGCGCGTTTTGGCGCGCGGCGCGTCATGTGTCGTCGCGTGCGCACGGTTTTTGCGCACGCGCGCGTTTTTGGCGCGCGGCGCGTCATGTGTCGTCGCGTGCGCAAAAACCGAAAAACATCGCGCCCCCGATACTCCGCGGCCATGGACCATGTGACGAGCTACGTGTTGGCCACGGTGGTGGTGCTGGTGCTGCTGGCGTTGTCCGCATACGTGTGGTACAACTACCTAAACACGTGGAACACCATCAAGGAGACGGGCGGCCAGGTGGTGGTGTTCGACGCGTTGATGAAGACGCCAGCGTGGATACGTTTCCGCAACTGCAAGTTCACGACGACATCGCCGCAGGGCGTGACGAAAACGTGGGACGTAACCGCGGTGCTAAACGGCATGGCGGCGGCGCACCCCAAAAACCCGACCTCGATGGGCTCCCCTACGTCGTTGACGCTGGGGGGCGGCGCGCAGGCGCCGCTAAACCCGTTCAGCTTCGTGCTCAAGGGGTTCAACGACGTAAACACGGTAACCACGGCGGCGGAGTCGGCGACATGGGCGGCGGTGCCGCTGTCGTCGACGAAGCTGACGGGCGAATGGACGGTGCTCGGCGCGAAAAAGGGCACGTTCTGAGCCCCGGGCGGCTCCGCGGTTTTTTGGCGGCACAACACGCGGCGGCACAACACGCGGCGGCAGCGTGCGGCAATCTTCGGCGGCACAACACGCGGCGGCAGCGTGCGGCAATCTTCGGCGGCACAATACATACCTCGGCGGAAGCGTGCGGAAATCTTCGGCGGCACAATACATACCTAGCACACAGCGATGGCGGCAAGCGACAAACCTACGGCGGCGCGGAATCTTGCGGGGGCGGCGGGCGACAAACCTCCGGCGGCGCGGAATCTTGCGGGGGCGGCGGGCGACAAATCTTCGGCGGCGCGGAATCTTGCGGGGGCGGCGGTGCTGGTGCTGCTGCTGGTGATAGTGGTGCAGGCGTGGGCGGGCCGCAGCCTGGAGCACCGGCTGGACAGCGCGGGCTGGGAGCTGCACAAGATGGCGAACTGCGACGCGTGCGACATGCAGGAAGCCATGCTGGAAAACAAGCACGTGCCGCGGCGCGTGCCGTGCACGACCCTAAAGACAGCGGAGGGCACATCGGCACGCACAGCGGAGAGGGAGGTACTGGCGGAGCTCGGACAGACGGTGTGCGCCGAAAACACGGGGGGTTACCCGATGTGGTACAACAGGCGCACGGGACAGCGGGTCTACGGCATACACGGCCGCGAGAGCCTCGAGCACATGGCCGGCTACTAGGGCGGCGGCGCGTTTTTGGCGCCAAAAACTCGCGCGGCGCGTCATATGTCCTCGCGCTGCAGCGTGGTAACGAGGCGCACGGCGGCCTCCTTGGCGACGAACATCACCGGGCGGTCGTTGGCGCAGTACATGCGCACGGAGTCGGTGGGCAGCGCGGCGGCAAACGTGGACCCGCTTTCGGCGCTGTAGTCCACGATCACGAGTGTGTCGGACCGCATCTCCAGCTGTATGGCGGCGGGGTCGCGGTACTCCTCGACGAACGGCGGTATGCCGGTGCCGCGGTACTGCAGCCGCAGGAACCCGCCTTGGCACATCTCGACCTTGATAGTGCTGGCGTGGCTGGTGGCGAGCGCGTGCGTCTTTTTGAGCTCCTTCTGCCCGAGGGTCCACGCGAGCGGGTACCCCTCGGTGTCGGAGGCGAGGTCGGCGATCTCGGCCCAGTCGTCTACGGACCCGGAGGGCACGCTGACGTCGATGGGGAACCGGTTGGTGCGCGACAGCGCGTCGTTGATGAGCTCGAACACGAGCCGCAGGGGGTTGGTCTCGTCGTTGTAAATCCTGATGCGCGTAAAAGACCGGTCGATGGCGCCGAAAGCCTTGTCGACGTCCTGCCGGTTGAGCATGAGCCAGAACTCGGAGGAGCAGTAGTACCAGTTTATCTCGGCCCCCTCGACGGTGACCTGCACCCCCATCTTGTCCTGGCAGTCGCGGCTGTACATGTAAAGGGCGCTCGGCGTGAAGTGGAACTCGATCTTGTCGCACCGCAGCTTGAGGAAGAACTGGAAGATGCGTTTGAACATCTGCGGGTCCACCCACGCGAACTCGAACCGGTTCCCTGCGATGCGGGGGGCGCCTACGACGCCGTGCTTGCGGAACACGGGCGCGGGGGGCGTCTTGCTGGGGCGCCCCGGCCGGCGGCGCGCGGCGGAGCGGGGCGGCGCCACGGCGGCGCGGCCGAGGGGCTCCGCGGCCTCGTCCGGGGGCGCCGCGGCGGCTTCGTCTTCGTCGTGTGCCGCGGGGGGCGGGGGGCTGCCCGCCGGCAGCGCGTCGCTGAGCGCGGCGAGCTGCGCTTCGAGTGTGCCGTCCATCTGCGCAGTCCGCGAAATAGGGCGTCCCGCGTGTGTTTAAAAAAGCAAAAACGCGTCGGGAGGCGGCCTCACGGCGCAGCGGGGCACGCGGCGCGGCCGCGCGCGGCCACGTACATCTTGAGCGAAGCGGGGGACAGCTCGGCGTCTTCGAACGCGCGGCGCAGCGCGGCGGGCGGAGCGGCGCCCCGCGCGTCTGCGGCGCCGCGGCGCGCGACGCGTTCGACAGCCTGCCGCACCCTCCCGGCCTGCAGGAACGCGGTGACCGCGGACTCGCGCGACCGCGCGGCCGAGCCCGCGAACAGGGCCGCGTCCGGCACCCACAGCTCGAGGTCGCCGGCGGCCTCGCAGCGCAGCCGCAGCACCGCGGACGCGGCGGCGCGCGCGGCGGCGGCGGCGTCGTCGTGGGCGCGCAGGGCGAGCTCGGCGGCGCGCAGCTCGGCCTCCGCGGGGGGCAGGTCCGCGTACTCCAGGGAGTACTTGTCCAGCAGCTCGTCGACGGCGCTGACGCGCGTGCCCGGGGCGGAAAACAGCGCGTCTTCCGCGAGCCTGTTGTACGACTCGAGGTCGGGCACCGGCGTCTCCAGCATTTTTTCCAGCTCGGCGGCGGACGCCGGGCGGTCGCCCCACAGCAGCTCGCGGAACACGCCGGGCGCGTCTTCGCGGAAGGCGCGGCCGCTGTCCGCTGCAGCGCTGCCTTCGCCAGCGTCGCCGCTGCCCGCGTCCCTGTCGACCCGGCGTATGCTTTCCAGGGCGCGGATGAGGGGGTAGCTCACGCCGCTGACGTCGGTGCCGGGGGCGCCCCGCAGCAGCATGCCGACGTCGTACACGTACGGCCGCGCGCGCGGGAGGTACGCGGGAAACGACGCGCACCCGCGCGGCGGCGCGCCTACGGCCCCGGGCGCGGCCCGGAGAGAGCCGAGCGGAAGCAGGCGCAACATCGGGGCGGCGGGCGCGTCGGCGGCGGGCGGCCGCCCCAGGGCCAGCGTCCGCAGGGCGCGGGCGGCGCGCCCCGCAGACACGCCGCGGTCGAGCACGCCGAGGACCGCGTCGAACACGGCGGGGCTGGCGGCGCCGAGCGCGAGCGCGGCCTCGGCGAGGTCCCCGGCGGCCTCGGCGCGTTCGCCGACAAACGCGCGCAGGCCCTCGCGCGCCGCTAGCTGCAGCGCGCCGTCGAACTCGCGGGCCTCGCGGCGCAGCCGCAGCTGCGTCTTGCGCACCCGCGACACGAACGACCCGGACATGCGCGCGCCCACGGCGTCCAGCCACCGCGTGTCGGCGAAGAAGTCGACGGCGGCCGCGAACGCGCGCGCCACGCGTTCGGCGCCGACGGCGCGCGCGACGGCGGCGTCTGCGCCCTCCGCGGGCCGGGGGTCGGGCAGGTACGCGGCGGCGGCGCCCACGGCAGCGCGGGCCTCGCGCCACGGCGGGCCCCGGGGGTGCCGGGTGGAGGCCAGCACGTCGGCGAGCTCGTCTGCTAGCGCGGCCGCGGTGTCGGCCGCGGAGCCGGGCGGGGGAGCGGGCTCCATCGGGAGGATATGAAGGCACTTGAAGATACGGGGGCAGACACATTTCGCAGCATGTCCGTACGCATCGAGCCCCGTATCGGCCACCCAGGCGGGCCCCGCCACGCAGACGAACCGCGCCCCAGCGGCGCGGCCCACCGCGGGGAAAGCAGCGCTGGCCGCCGGGGGGAAACGCACCCCGCAGAGCGGCAAGACATTTGGGCAGAGTCCGAGGATTTAGACGCCGAGAAGCCCGACAAGTCCGCGTACGACGGGAAGTCGTTCGTCGCCAAAAACAAGTTCGCGATCATTGTCGCGGTGGTGGTGCTGTGTGTGCTGCTGCTCGTGCTGTTTCTGTACCTTACCAGGCGCGGCGACTCGAAGAAAAAGACCAAGACCGCCGAGAGCGCGTCTGACCAGGCAGACGCGCAAGACCACAACCGGGAGCAGGTCGCGCAGCTGCAGGCGCTGAGGGAGGCCCGCAGGAGAAACAAGCAGCGGGAGGCTATCGACGCGGCGCCCGCTCCCGCGCCCGCTACGGCGCCGCAGACGCAGGCCCCCTACATGGAGACGCAACAGCCGCAGCCGCGGCAACAGCCGCAGCCGCGGCAACAGCCGCAGCCGCGGCAACAGCCGCAGCAACAGCAACCGCAGCAGCCGCCGCCGCAGACGCCGCAACCGCAGCAGCCGCCGCCGCAACCGCAGCCGCCGCAACCGCAGCAGCCGCAGCAGCAGCAGCCGCAGCAGCCTCAGCCTCAGCAGCCTCAGCCTCAGCAGCCGCAGCCTCAGCATCCGCAACGTTGGCTGGAAACGCAACCGCCGCGTCCTGTGCCTACGCAGCAGCAGGCGCCGACGCCCCAGCCGCAGCAGCAGCAGGCGCCGGCGCCCCAGCAGCAACAGCCGCCGCGCCCGCCGCCGGACGCGGAGCTAGACGCGCTCATGAGCACGCTCGCCTAGCCAGGCGAGCGCGAGTTTTTGCGTGCCGCGTAAAAGACCGGCGCGTCGGCATAAACACGCGGGGCCGCGTCCGGCGCACAAATTGAACACGGAGGGACACCTTGTTATTACCACCACCCCCAACGAGCGCACACGAAACCCAGCAAAACACAAGCGAAAAAGACGACATGAGCGCAGCCGCAGCCGCAGACCCCCCGACACCGTCCCCGCCGCACATCGTGAGCGTGCGGGTCACGACCCAGAAGATCCAGGAAGACTACGAGGCCAAGAACGCGGCGGCAGCCCAGGCGCGCGCGCAGGCCCGCGCGGCGGCCGCGCCGGCGGTCGAGGAGCACGAGGAGCCGGCGGTCAGCGAGGCCAAGACCGAAGAGGGCCGCACCCGCAACCAGCAGGCCAAGATAGCGGGCACGACCTTCCCGCCGCCGCGTATCGAGAACTGGCTGCGCCAGGGGCAGGAGAGCCCGAAGTCCAAGCGCTACAACGAGCTGATGGCCGGCATCCGCAAGCTGCGCCGGGCGGTGAACACCACCGAGCTGACCCCCGAAATGGAGGCGCAGGGCATGAAGCTGCTGAACGACCAGCAGCGCAAGGCCGCGAACGCGCGCATCGAGCTGTTCCAGAAGGAGATCGACGAGAAGTCGCTGGCGTCGCACAACTACCGCCTGTCCGACGACGCGGCGGCGGCCCTGGCGGCGGCGATCGACTACCTGGTGCTGCAGCTGTTCGACGTGATCACGTCCAACACGGTGTCGGCGGACCACCGCTGCTCGGACATCTCGTACCTGCTCAACGACGCCAAGCGCCCGGTCGAGGAGTGCGGCGGCCTGCCCCTGAGCAAGACCGCGGTGTCCCCGTTCTTCGCCAACCTCCCCAGCGTGACGGGCTACGACGTGCGCGCCGAGGATGAGCTCGCGGAGAAGCGCGCCCAGGAGGGGCGCGAGAAGACGGAGCAGGCCCGCAAGGCCAAGGAGAAGTACGAGCAGGACATCAAGACCCTGGTCGAGAAGGGCCACACGCTGGACGAGGCTGAGGCCGCCGTCAAGGACGCGCGCGCCAAGTCCCGCGGCAAGTCCAAGACCCGCAACGCCAAGCCCGAGCACATGTTCGTGAACTACGTGGCCCACCTGTGCCGCCCCATCATCGGCGACAAGCCGCTGCACAAGCAGTACAAGGGCATGCGCATCTCGCACCGCACCAAGGAGATCATCAGCCAGATGGTGTGCGAGTTCTGCGAGGGCATCGGCAGGTCCACGTCAGACGCTATCTCCAGCCAGACGCTGGAGGGGCGCGACGTGCTGCGCATCCTCAGCATGATGCAGAAGATCGCCCACCGCCCCAAGGAGGAGATGGACGCGCTCGCGGACGTGGTCAACCTCACCATTTCCCGCTGGGCCACGTACCGCGACCACGAGAAGGTCCGCCGCGCCGCAGCCCAGGAGGAGAAGATCAACAGCATGTCAGCCGACGAGCTGCGCGCTTTCGAGGAGAAGCGCCTCCGCGACCAGGCCGACCAGATGGCCCGCGCCGCCGCGGCCGCTGAGGCCCGCGCCGCCAAGATCGCCTCCGAGGCCGAGTCCAAGCGCGTGGCTGCCTCCGCCGCCAAGAAAGCCGCCGCCGACGCCGCCGCCAGCGCCGCCCCCGCCGACCCCGCCGACGACTCCTCGGTGCTGGGAGACCTCAACCTGTAGACGCCCGGCCGTGCGGCCCTGCACGCCGCATTTTTGCCCGCGCGCCGCAAAAAGCGCAGACGCGCGCTCACATGCCCACCGCGCACTCCATGATGGCCACCGCGACCTTGGCGGCGTCGTCCTGCGTAGACCCGTCGGGCAGGCTCACGACCAGCAGCTGCAGCGCCGGCCGCACGCCGCATGCGCGCAGCTGCCGCGCGCAGGGGAGGGGCGCGCCCACGCGCACGCCGCGCCCCTCCAGCGCGCTTTTGACGTCGTCCCCAGTCTTTCCGGACGGGCCCGCCAGCGAAACAGCCAGCGTGTTGGGCAGACGCTGCGCGAGATCCGGCCCGTATATCACGATCTCGCGGCGCTCCGGCGCGTACGCGGCGGCTTCGGACGGGGCCTCCGGGGGTTCAGGGCGGTCGCGTCTGTACCAGACGTCGACGGGGCGCTCGCCGCCCTGGCTGCGCGCCCCGGACTCGACGAGCACGCGCTCGACGCCCGCGACGAGCTGCAGCAGGCGGCGGTTCTTGGCGACCCGGTCCGCGAACGTGAACCGGTGCGCGGCGACCGCGGCGAGGACGGCGGGCAGGTTGGGCATGCGCCCGGCGGCGGCGGACTGCAGGCCGTACCCGTCGACGAGCGCGCGCCGCACCACGAGCAGGCCGAGGCCGGGCGGGGCGTGCATGTGGTGCAGGCTCACCGCGAACGAGTCCGGCCCGGCGCCGGCGGCGAGCGGCGGCGTGCGCGGGTAGAACGTCGACATGTCCGAGTGCAGGGGCACGCGGCGGCGGGCGGCGTTAGCGCCGGCCCAACACACGCGCGACACCGCGGCCAGGTCTGCGACCGCGCCGGTGGGCGCGGCCGCGGACACGCACACCAGGCACGTGGAGCCGCATATCGCGGCCTCGACGGTAGCGGCCGTGGGCACGCCGGTGGCGGGGTCCGCGGCGGCGACGCTGCGGCGGCACACGCCCATCAGGCACAGCTGCTCCACCACGTACACGACCGACGGCGGCTCGGCCGCGCCGACAACGACGTGCGCCGGGCACCTGCTGCGCCTGTGCCACGCGGCCACGCACGCGCGCACGACGACCTCGTTGGCCTCGTCCGCGCAGGACGTGTGCAGCACCAGGTACTCGCCCTTGGGGGCTCCGACGGCGCTCTCGACCTCCAGCTGCAGCCTGCGCATGGCGCCCGACGCGAACTCCTCCACCGCGCGCGACCCCCGCAGCGGGTGCCCCTGGTTCTCGCCGCGCCGGGCCGCCGCCAGCACCTCGGGCGGCGCGGCCGTGGTCGTGTTCGCGTCAGCGTAGACGGCCATCGCTGTGCAGGCGCGCGCGGCTCAAAAAGCGGCGCCCGCTACGCCGGCCCCTCCTCGAGGCCGGCGTACACGAACTGGTGCACGCGCAGCGACGCGGCGCGCCCGGGGCGCTGCGCGCGGCCCACGAGCTGCGAGCCGACGTCCGTGCACCACACGCGGTGGAAGAACACGACGTCTGTGACCTCCGGCATGTGCACGCCGGCGCTGTCCTGCACCCCGGTGACGACCAGCACCGCGAGGGGGGCGCGCGAGTTACGGAACTGCGACACCGTGGAGCTCTTCTTGCTGCTGGTTCCGCCGAGCACCGGAGCCGGGATGCCCGTCTCCTCCACGGAACGGCGTATGCGCGCCGCGGACTCGCGCAGGGACGCGAACACCAGCACCTTGCGGGGCCCGTGCGCGTCGGCGGGCACGTAGGGGCCGTGCGCCCCCACCAGGTGGTCGAAGGCGGCCCCCCGCGACGTGCTGCTGCACGCGGGCGCCCGGCCGGCGAGCAGCTCGAGCAGCCCGTCCATCTTGGCGTCGGCCGGCGGCGCGGGCGCTGCGGCGCCCTCCTCCAGCACCACGTCTATGGCGCGTTCGTGCGTCACGTTCTGCACTGCCGCGAGGTCTACGGACGCGTCCAGCCGTATCACGGTCTCCGCGGCCACAGCGCGGCGGCAGTGCGGACAGTGGGCGACGAACGACGCGGTGACGTCTCCGCCGCGCACGCAGACGGGGCACACCACTATCTGGCAGCAGTTCATGATGTACGTCGCGCTGTCCTGGGGGGTGTGGCAGTCGCCGTACGGCAGCAGACACACCTGGCAGTCCCCGTCCTGCATGTTTTCGCGCAGCCGGTCGAGCGTCCTGCCGTGCGTTTTTATGGCCTCCTCTAGCTTTGCGCTGAACTTTTCGGTGGCGTTTTCGAAGAAGTTCGTGCCGTCTTCCAGCGTCGCACAGTCGGGGACGGACGGCGGCAGCGGCGAGGACGTCGGCAGCCAGCCCCTGTTTATGTCGGCGCACGCGCGGCGCAGCGCGCCCGCGGAGACCCTGCGCGCGCCCTCGAGCCCGTCCGCCGCGCGGTCGCACAGGGCGCGCCGCACGGCCTTCAGCGCCTCCCGCTTGTGCGTCGCGACCCGAAACTTCGACGACTCGGTGCTGAGCACGGCCAGCACAACCTCGGCATCGGTGCGGCAAACTGTGCCTACCTCGCCCCCCACGAATTTCGGCGCCCCGGAGCTCACGGCTTCGATGAGTTTCGGCGCAAATATAACGCCGCTCAGCAGCTTCAACGCGCCGGCGGGCATGAACCGGTACACCGTGTAGTCCGGCGCCGGCAGGGCGTCCTTGAACGTGTCGGGGCTGTTGACCGCGAGGGTGACCATGACGACGTCGTCCGAGGCGGCCGCGGTCATTGGCCACGTGCCGGGCGCGAACCGGGACATGGCGTACTTTTGCACCTCGTCTTTCTGCAAGTCCCCCTGCTGCGCGGTGATGCACTGCACCACCCCCGGGCGGCGCGTGGCCGACACGTACCACGTGAAGTGCGCCACTGGCAGCACCGCCGAAGACGGCACCGCGAGCGTGTCGAAGTCGTCGAGCACCAGCCGCGCCCACGTGACCGGCAGCATGCGGGGCAGCAGGTACGTGACGTGCACGCTGGCGCGCACGCCGCCGCTGCCGTCGGGCACAACCCTCTGCTTGCGGTGGCCGTCGAACTCCATTGACATGGTCCCGGTCTTGACTATGACCATGTCCAGCTTCGCGGCCTCCCCGGTGGACACCATGCGCGCCAGCTCGACCATGGCCGCGCGCCCGGTGACGGCGAAGCACGTGGACCCGGGCACGAACCGCTCGACGGACTCGAGCCACTGGTCGAACACGCCGCTGGACACGATCACGAGCGTCGCGGGGACCGCGCGGGGGGTGTGGCGCTCGAGAAGCACCGGCGGAACCCTGGTGTCGGAGAACCACAGGCTGTGTTCTTCGTTGAGGCCGGCGGAGGCGTCCACCTTCAGCATGACCTTCTCGCCGTCGTACATGGGGCGCGTGACCAGGTTGAACATGGCGGGCGCGGGGCGCGGCAGCGTCCGCGACGCGACCAGCGCGCACACCACCACCGTTTTTCCGGACCCGAACGGGCACCGGATTGACCCGGCGTCGAACTCGACGCAGTACGGCGCGGGCGGCATGCCGAACGCGCCTTTCGTCTCCCTGACGAACGGCAGGACCCGCGTCTGCTCCATCTCCAGCGCCCGCGCGACGACCGCGGCCTGCTGCGGGTACATGCGCGCGCCGAAGTACGCGGGCCCGGCTGCGCGCGGCCCGCGCTCGTCCGCGACGAACTGCGAGAACAGGCTCAGCGGGCGCGTAGGCGCGGACTCCATGGCTAGTGTACGTGCCGCGCGCTAGATTCAAACGGGCCGTTTGAAGCCCCGAGGGCCCGTACATGCCCCGCGATGGAGGCGCGTTTCACAGCAGAGGGGTTCGAGGTGTCGGCGGAGGCGCTCAGGGCGCGGCTGGGCGGCAAGGGCTACACGGCGCTGCTGTCGCGGCTCACGGTGCGCGAGCGGCCGCAGCCCGGCGCGCCGCCGGGCGCGCTGCGCGGCCTGCGCACGCACCGGTGCTACGCGGCGGACCCGGAGCGCCTGCGCCTCCCCCGGCGCGTCGGCTGGGCGCTGGTGGAGTGCGGCGCGCTGGCGGCCGCCGACGTGCTGCAGGAGCCCGGCGAGTTCGGCGGCGCGCGGCGCCCGGTGCGGTGGCTGCCGGAGGCGGCGCGCGAGGCCGCGGCGCCGCTGTACGCGTACCAGCGCGCGTACGTCGACCACGTCGCCGGGGCGTACCTCGGCGAGGAGAGGCGGCGGCGCGGACAGGGACAGGTGTACGTGCACGCCGGCACCGGCAGCGGCAAGACGTTCATGATGCTGGGCCTGGTCGCCAAGATGGGCGTGCCCACCGTGGTGCTGGTGCCCACCGTCGGCCTGCAGCGCAGCGGCATCCGCGACGCGGCCGCGATGCTGCCCGGCGCGCGCACGGTCGCGTACTCCAACGACCTCGCGCGTCGGGAGCTGCGCAAGGGGCGCCCCGAGCCCAGCGGCCTCACCCACGACGTCGTGTTCTGCGTGTACAACACCGCGCGCAAGAAGGACTGCGCGTTCTTCGAGTCGTACGGCATGGTGGTGCTCGACGAGGCGCACGAGGTGTGCGCCGCCAAGACGTCCGAGCTGCTGTGGCTGGCGCAGGCGCCGTGCGTCGTCGGGCTGTCCGCCACGCCCGACGAGCGCGTCGACGGCATGGACAAGGTGGTGTGCAGGTTCCTCGGCGAGCCGGTGTCGCTCGAGTCGGTGGTCCCCGCCGACATGCTGCAGGACACGCGGTTCGACGGACACGTGCGCGAGGTGTGCTACGAGGGCGACCCCGCGTACGCCGAGAACGTGCGCAGCGCCGCCGGGTCCATGTCCGCGATCGAGACCGTGGGCAGCGTCGTCGCCGACCCGCGCCGCCTCGAGCTCGTCGCCGCCGAGGTCGAGCGGCTGCTGCACATGCACAACACGCTCCCGCCCGACGAACTCGCGTACTGGTCGCTGGGGCCCGACCCGCAGACCGGCACCCTGCGCAGGCACTGCGTGTTCGTGTTCGCAGAGCACCGCGGCTACCTGCCGCGGCTGCGCGAGGCCCTGCTGCGCCGCGTCGCGCCCGAGGAGCTGTCGTACCAGGACCCCGGCGATGATGTGGAGGAGGCCGCCGGGATTGCCGGGCCCGTCGTGCTGCGCGGCGGGGCCAGCGAGGCCGAGCAGGAGCTCGCCGGGTCGGTGCGCGTCGTGCTCACCACCTACGGGTACAGCCGCCGCGGCGTGTCGTACAAGCAGATGACCGCGCTCGTCGCCGCCTCGCCGCGGCGCAACGGGCTCACCCAGATCCTCGGGCGCATATGCCGCACCTCCCCCGACAAGGCGCTGCTCAGCATACGCCGCTGCGTCGTCGACGTACGCGACGTGTCCACCGGGCTCGACAACCAGAGCTCCTCGCGGCGCGTCGCGTACCGCGCCAAGGCGTGGCCCATATTTCAGGTCACGTGCTCGCACCGCGACTTCCCCGACGGCGCGCCCGCGCTCGAGGGCGAGGCGCCCGTCAAGGAGCGCGCGCCGCGCGCGCCGCGCGCCGCCGCCGGCGCGTGCGACGCCGACGAGGTCGCGCAGCAGCGCGCCGACGAGGTCGCGCAGCAGCGCGCCGAGGTCGTCGCCCTGCTGGGGGACCTCGCGCAAAAATAGCGGCGCCCTACTGCGGCGCTGCGCACACGACGCCCTCGGCACACACGACTACCGCGGCGCCCCCGGAGCCCGAAACCACCAGCACGCCGCTGTTTTTGGCGCCCCGCGCCAGCGCGGCCGTGAAGCCGGCCCGCCCGAGCTCCTGCACTAGCTCCCGCTGCACGCCCCCCAGCGCGTCCTCCACCGCGCCGGCGACGCGCATCAGGTGCGCCGCCGTCTCTGTGTGGCCGGTCTGCTCGACGCTGAACACCTTCGTTTCGCCCCCCAGGTTGGGAGTCCAGAAGTCCGGCTGGTCGTCGTACCTGTTCGCCGCCGGAAGCGTGTAGAGTTCCGTCTCGGTGACCAGCATCGGGCCTTCCGGGCACCTGTAGACGCCCTCTGCAGCCCACGAGGAGGCGTGCGTCAGCCACGCGTGCAGGTGTCTGCACTGTTCGGCCGCCTGCGACACTATCTCCTCGAGCACCTCTTTGGCCTCCTCGGTGAGCTCGCCGGAGGGCACTCCGGCAGGCGGCGTCCGCGCCTGGACGTCCTCGCCGCTGTACGCGCCCCTTCTGCTGTCTTCGTCGGCGGTCTGCATGGTCGGGTATAGCTGCGTTGCGCAAAACGCGTTCAAAAATTGCGCGGCGCCCTACTCGTCGTCGGGCTCCGTGGACCCCCGCGACGCGGGCCGGTCGACGAGCGCGACGATGAACAGGTTGCTGGACTGCGGCGCGACCACGCGGTAGCCCAGCCTGCGGAGGCTCTCGGCCAGGTCCCTGTACACGCGGCTCAGGGCGGCCGCGACGTCGCGTTCCCACCGCGCGAACTCCTCGCTGCCGTCGTCGTAGGCGATGCGGTTCACCTCGAGAACTTCCGTGAACGAAAACGACTTCGCGTACTGGCCGAACGCGCCCCAGTCCCGGGGCACGGGGGCCATGTAAGAGTCGCGCACCAGCTGCTCATAGATACACCACACCCCCGAATAGTCCGAGAATCGGGGCTTCTTGTCCACCCAGCTGGTTTCCAGGCGCAGGTACTGCATCAGCCGCTCTGCCTGCCCGCGTGCGCATAGCTCCGCGTCGCGCACGGAAGGCGTCAGCTGTCCGCCTACGCGCGTCGCCGGCGACTTTTCGATCTCCTTCACGCTGAGCAGCAGCCGGTCCGCGAACGTGGGCTCTCCCGTAGCGCCGGGAGACGGGCGCCGCGCGGCCAGTATCGGCCTGGGGTTCGCCCTGACGAGACGCGGCACGTGGCGTCTGCGTTTGGCGGGACGGGGGGTGTCGGGGTGCGCGGCGCGCTGCGGGGAGCTCATGGTTACAAGCGCGTCCATGCGATCAAATTGCGGGCCCGTGCACGCGGCTGCAAAATGCGGACCGCTGGCTAGTAGCCCACGGCCGCGGGCTCGGGAATTGTCAGCGGCTAGGATATGTCGGATCCCGACACCTTGAAACCGAGGTCCCGTAGCTTGTCGATGAGGTCGTACGCTGCAGGCGCATCATGACGTCCCAAATGGTGCCTGCGTCGATACTGATGTAAGCTTCCTTTCTGGGTCCAGCCATATACTGAGACATCACCGGCCGATGCAAACTCGGACGTTTTGTAGTGCCACGTCTGCGGGAGCTTGAGCACCTCGTCGCACTGCCGCGCAGCGGCCTCTTCGATGTGGGCGACCAGCTTGCTGCAACGGGCGTGGCTGCGCGGAGCTCAGCAGTGCGCGCGCGTAGCGTTTCGGCTTCCGAGGCGGGCCCATGACCCACCGGGTAGGCAGTCTCCGTTGGGAGCAGGCCCCGCTTCGTTGACGTGCGGTGGCTTGCGTTTGGCCGCCGTAGCGTCGGTAGGGGACGAAGTCTGGGGTTTGTCTGCCGTAAGGGTAGGGGGCCGAGGGCCGAAATGCGCAGGCGGGCGCTCTCCAAACGTCCACGCGCCCGACAGGCAGTCTCCCGACTTTTTGGGCGCAGGCGCCTCGTCGGCGCCGACCTGCATTTGGCAGTCGCGTCGAAAGGGGACGAAGACTGGGGTTTGGCTGCCGTACAGGTAGGGGGCGAAGTCTGGGGTTTGTCTGCCGTACAGGTAGGGGACGAAGTCTGGGGTTTGGCTTCCGTACAGGTAGGGGAAGAAGTCTGGGGTTTGGCTTCCGTACAGGTAGGGGAAGAAGTCTGGGTTTTGGCTGCCGTACAGGTGAAAAGCTCTTGGCTGCGGAATGTACAGCCCGGCTCCGTTCAAGTGCGCTGCGCCCGGGCAGCGTTTTCGCCGCGGGCGCCATTTGAGCGAAGATACCCCGCACATACGGCTACATGCTGCGCAACAACACCAACTTCCCGGCGGCGCTCACGTCGCTGCTGCGCGACGCGTACCAGGAGCACCGCGAGCTGAGCGCGGACGGCGCGGGGGGCGCGCGCGCCCGCCTAGCGACGACCCTGAAGTACTACCAGTACCTGGTGCACAGCTACATGGCGTGGCTGGACACGCGCGAGGCGCGGGAGGACCCCGACGCGGCGCGCGGGCTGCTCGTGTACCACCTCATGGGGCTGGGGAAGACGTTCGACGCGATCGCGGTGGCGCTCACCGCGGCCGGCGCGATGCCGCGCTCGGGGCGCGCGTCTGCCGGGCCGGCGCGCCCGCGCCGCCGCGTGCTCCTGATCGCGGCCAAATCGCTGCACGGAAACTTCAGCAAAGCGCTCGAGGGATTCCTGGACATATTTTACGGGGGCGCGGGCGAGGGCGGCGCGGAGCGCGCGCGCGTGGAGGAGGCCGCCAAGACGTCGATCACCTACGTCACCATGAACGCCCACAACATGGCGGACCAGGTGCTCGCGGCCACCCGGCTCGCCGCCGTCACGGGCCGCGCGCGCCCCCGCGCGACGCGCCGCGACGAAGAGCGGTCCGCGTCTGCGGGGGCCCTCGACGGCATGCTCGTGATCGTAGACGAAGCGCACGACTTCTTCCAGGCGATCATCAACTCCGCGGCGCCCACAACCAACGCGCGCAGGCTGTTCGGCATGATAATGTCCGCGCAGGACGTGCGCCTCATGTTCCTGACGGGCACCCCCTCCGCCAAGCACCCTTTCGAGCTCGTGCCGTGCTTCAACATGCTCGCGGGCAAGGAGCTGCTGCCCGAGCAGTACGACGTGTTCGTCAAACACTTCGTCGACCAGGCAAACTTCCGCGTAAAGAACCGCGAGCGGCTCGCGAACCGGCTCGTGGGCCTCGTCAGCCACGTGGGGTACGACGTGCCGGACGAGCTGCGCCCGTCGGCGTTCGCGGACCTGGGCGAGCCGCTCGCCTCCCCCCCGGGCGCGCCGCCGCGCCGCCGCGCGCCGCAGCCCACAGAGGTGGTCGTCCTGCGCCCCGGGGAAACCCTGCCGGAGGAGTACGCCGACGCGGTGGAGGCCGACCTGCGCCCGCCCGCGGAGCTGGGCGAGGGCACGCTGGTGTTCGTGTTCGGCGCCGGGCCCGTCCCCCGGCTGCTGGCGCACGCGTCCGTGCGCCTCCCGGGGGCTCTCGGGGAGGGCGTCCCCCCGCCCGAGGGCACGCAGTGGCTGGAAAACGTGTTCGTCCCCGACGGGCTGCGCGGGCGGGGGCTGGGACGGAGCGTCGTGGAGGAGGCCGCGAAGGCCGCTGCCCTCCCCCTCTCGGCCCGCTTCCGGCCTGAGCTCCTGGGCTTCTACCGAGGGCTGGGGTTCCGGGTGAGAGACGGCGCACCTGGGGCTGACGGATGGGTGGTGGCCACGCGCGAGCCGGCGCGCCGGGCGCAGGGCGGGGGGGAGTTCTCGTTCCCGAGCGAGCTGCCCCTGAAGATCGAAGAGTGCGAGATGTCCGCGCAGCAGTACCGCCAGTACCTCATGGCCCGCGAGAAGGAGGCGACCGAGGGCGGCCGCGGCGGGGGCGGCGGCGGCGGGCCCGTTCGCAGCGGCCGCGCGCCGCTCGACGGGGCGCGGCCCGCCCCGCCCATGGCGCTGCCGGGCAGCGAGCGGCAGGGCGGCTCCACCTACTACGTGCGGTCGCGCATGCTGGGCAACTACGCGCCGCCGCGCGACTACATGCCCACGTTCAACGTGCTCGAGTCCGCGGCGGTGCTCAACATCGACCCGCGGCTACGGCCCGAAGAGGGCGGCAAGCTCCCCGACGACGCGTTCAGCGCCGAAACCTCGCCCAAGGCCGTAAGGCTGCTCGAGAACCTCGAGGACAGCCCCGGCCCGGCGCTGGTGTACTCGCAGTTCGTGGGGATGGGCGGGCTCGCCGTCGTGGAGCGGTTCCTGCGCATCGCGGGGTACGAGCGGTGGAAGCCCGCGGACGGGTCCTCCGCGCGCCCGCCCGCCGACGGGTCCTCCGCGCGCCCGCCCGCCGACGGGTCCTCCGCGCGCCCGCCCGCCGTCGAGACCCTGGGCAACATGCTGGGCGCCGCGGCCCTCGAGGAGAGCCCCGCGGAGGGCCCCTTCTCTTACGCGGGGGGCGCGTCCGCGCCCCCCCCGCTCCCGCCCGCCGGCGACGAGACGCTGGGCTGCATGCTGGGCGCCGCGGCCCCCTTCTATAGCGTGGGTGGCGCGGACGCCGAGGACAAGTGGCCATCCTACCTAGACTACGAGTGGGAGCGGGTGCGCGCGCTGCTGCGCGCCAACGACGCGGGCGAGCTGTCCGAGTTCGCGGAGACGGACTTGTACCTGGCGGACCACGGCCCCGGCAAAAAGTTTCCCGGGTCCGACCGGTTCTCGGGGGGGCCGTACATCCCGTACCACACGAGCGAAAAGACAGGACACGAGGGCATAGAACAGGCCCACTTCTACGCCAACCTGCACCTGGGGCAGCGCAAGCTGTTCCTCACCGAGCTGCTGATGCTGAGCGACTCGTTCCGCGCGCGCGGCGTGAAGCCGGACGAGCCCGGGCTCGTGGTGTACGCGGGCGCCGCGGCGGGCTACCACCTGCCGTACCTCGCGGACCGGTTTCCGGGCCTCGTGTTCCACCTGTACGACCCGGCGCCGTTCGGCCCGCAGGTGCACAAGCACCCGCGGCTGCACGTGCACCGGCAGTTCTTCACCGACGACACCGCGCGCGGCTGGGGGCTCGGCGCTGACGGCTCCGAGGGCGCGGACCGCGCGCGGCACGGGCGCGCCGACTACTTCGTGTGCGACATCCGGCTGGGCTCCGACGACAAGATCGATTTCGAGCGGCAGGTGCGCCGCGACATGGACGCGCAGGACGGCTGGGCGCGCGCCATACACCCCGCCCACGCCGCCATACTCAAGTTCCGCCTACCGTACACCGAGACCGTGAAGGACGACGACGGGGGCGAGCGCGAGGTGTTTCTCGACGCCAGCTCGCCCGACTCCGGCGCCACCCTGCCGTTCCTGGCAGGACGCGTAGCGTGGCAGTGCTGGCCGCCGCGGCTGTCCACCGAGACGCGGCTGGTCGTGGACTGCGGCGCCGTCCCCGAAGGCGACGAGCTGCCCACCGCCGCGTACCCCGCGCGCCTCTACGAGTCCGCCGCGTTCACGCACAACACCGTCGTGCGCCCGTGGGCGCGGTTCGGCGACCGCGACGCCCTCATGCCGCTCGTCGAGGGGTACAACGGCAGCTGGGACTCCCGCGCCGAGGTGTGCCTGTGGGAGACTTACGACGGCCTCGCGGGGGGCGCCGGCGGGCGCACCAAGCGGGTCGCGCGCCTCATGAACGGGCTCACCGGCGCGCTGCGCCAGCCCATCTTGGGCAGGCCCCAGTCCCGCCCGGGTAGGCTGGCCGGGCACTTCGCGGGCGCGCGCGGCTCGGCGCTGCTGCGCGCCCTGCTCGAGGCGCGCCCCGAGCAGGTGCGGGCCGCCCGGGCGCTCGAACAGAGGCTCGGCAAGCGCGGCGTCCGCGCCCCCGACGCCGTGCCGCTGTCGGCGCAGCTCAGCCGCGCGCTGCGGACGTTCCCGGCTAGCGGAGCGTGGCCGGCAGGCATCGCGGCCGTCGCGGAGAAGCCGCGGGACTTCGCGCCCGGCGACCTGCACGTGGGCCCCGACCCGCGCCCGTTCTCCAAGCCGGTCCCCGACGTCGAGTTTCTGTCCAGCATCACGGTCGCGCGTCCGCGGCGCGCGGACCTGCTCGCCGCCGTGCGCCTGGTCGTGGGCGCCCCCCGGGAGGCGGGCGCGCGCCTGGAGGTGGCTGGCGACGCGGCGGTGTCGGAGCTGCTCGCTGACCTGTTCCCTGCCGTCGCGGTGACGCGCGCTGACGGGCGCGAGGCGGCGGAGCACCCTTCCGGGCGCGCGGTCGCGCGGTACACCGCCGGGGGCCGCACGCTGGTGCTCGTGGCCCGGGACCTGCCGGCGCTGTACGCGCGCCCCGAGCGCGCTTTCTGGGCGTGCTGGGCGCCGTTCGACGCGCCGGGCATGCACTACGTGGTGCTGGAGGACGGCGAAGACGCCGAGACTTATACGGAACACGACGCGCGCCGCCGCATCGCGCCCCACGTGGTGTACGACCGCGCGTGGTCGCGCTACAGGGTGCCGGTGTCGCGCGCGCTCGGCGAACAGGGCCTAGACGGCGTGTCCGGGTACGACCGCTGCTGGGACTGCACCGCCGAGGCGCACACGTGGCTAGACTACAGGCGCGCCGCCCCCGGGACGGCCGCCGCGGGGCGCAGCGCCGGCGAGCTCATGCGGCTCGCCGGGGAGCGGCTCGGCGAGCCGCTGCTGGACGGCATGTCCGGGCACGGCCGCTTCCTGCAGACCACCGCGCTGGGCGTGGTGTCCGCGCTGACGGCGGTGCTGCGCCGCGCGCACGCGCTGCGCCGGCGGCGCGTACGGGGCGGCGCGGCGCCCCCCAGGTACGCGGTCATCAGCGGCGAGGTGTCGCCCGACGATCGCGAGGCCGTGCGCCGCGCGTTCAACAGCCCGGAAAACCTGCACGGCGACGTCGTCCGCGTGCTGCTGCTGTCCAAGGCCGGCGCGCAGGGCATAGACCTGCGCCACGGGCGGCAGGTGCACATCTTCGAGCCCTACTGGTACAAGACGCTCGAGAAGCAGGTCGTCGCGCGGTTCATCCGCATCGGCGCGCTCGACGCGCTGCCCCCCGCGGAGCGCACCGTGCAGCCCTTCCTGTACCTGGCCACGCCCAACGCGGAGATGCTGGCCGCTATGCCGCAGGACGCGCTCGAGGCGCCGGTGTCCGCGCGCGCCGCCGGCGGCGGCACGCTGCCGCCGGGCACCACCGTAGACGTCGCGTTCCACAACCGCGCGCTCAACAACGACGAGCTCGGCGCAGACATGCGCGCGCTGCTCAAGACCGTGTCCATCGAGCGCGCGCTGTACGGCGACTGCGGGCCCGACGGGAGCCCCGCCGCGTGCCGCGTGTGCCGCCCCACCAACGCCCTGCTGTTCCACGAGTCGGTCGAGGACGACCTGCTGCTGCCCGACCCCTGCGAGCCGCTCGCCGAGACCGAGGTCGCCGCCCGCGCCGTCTCGCTGCGCGGGGTCGAGTACCGGTACGTCGCCGACCCCGCCGCCGCCCTCGGGTTCAGGTTCTACGGCGAGGCGCGCCGCGACGGCGCCGCCGGCGATGCCTACCGCGAGGTCGCCCCGTCCAGCGCGCTGTACCAGGAGCTTGCCGACGCCGTGGGATCCTCCGACGGCGGCGAAAAAATGCGCCTCGACCCGCTCGAGGAGCTCACACGTAGCTTGTTTGGCGCGCCCGCCCGCTCGTGACCTTCGCGCGATGGGACGCCGCCTCCCATTCCTGCGCTGCGCCTCGTTGCCGCAGGCGCGCGCGTCGTCTGCCGTCAGGCCTAACTTCTCCGCCACGCCGGCGTTTTTGCTGTCCGTGCGCTGCGCCTCGTTGTCGCAGGCGCGCGCGTCGTCTGCCGTCAGGCCGAACGCATTGCTCCGCAATACGTACTGCGGAGCAATGCATTTTGCCGCGCCGAGCTGTCGTAGGCGCGCGCGTCGAAGGTTTCCGCCACCCACTGCACCACGTCGTAGCGGCCGCACTTGCGCGCCATACGGAGCACTTCGTCGTCGCCGGCGTGTGGGGTGCAGCCTTACATGCCTTCGGCGCGCGCGCCTACACACAGCTGCTGGCTTACTGGTGGTGTTTGCTGTGTGGCCGCCGCAGCGGCGCCTTGTTACCTACGTGTGCACGGTGTTGGAGTTCAGGTTCTACAGCTGGCCGGAGGCGACGACGCCGTCGCGGTACGCGAGGTCGCCCCGTCCTGCCAGCTGTACCAGGAGCTGGTCGACGCCGTGGGCCCCTCCGACGGCGGCGCAAAAATGCGCCTCGACCCGCTCTAGGAGCCCACCCTCAGCGGGTTCGGGCCCGTGCGTGAGCCGCGCCATGCAGCCGAACGCCCGGTGCTTTTGCCGGCCTAAACGTGCCGCGGGCTGCTGGCGTCTGCCGCCGGGCCAAAGACTTTCAGTCGCAACTGCTTGTCGGTAAACTGGTCACCACCCGCGTCGTCTACCGTCAAGCCAAACGTTTGCACCAGCCACTTTGCCACGCAGACATCGTAGTGTTCGCAAGCTGTACGCAGCGCCTCGTTGCCGCAGGCGCGCGCGTCTTCGGCCGTTAAGCGGAAGGTTTTCGTGAGCCATTTTGCGACATCTAGGTGTCCCCGGTCGCAGGCGTCACGCAGCGCCTCGTTGTCGCAGGCGCGCGCGTCTTCGGTTGTTAGGTCAAAGGACCCAATAAGCATCTCTGCGATAGGCAGATAGCTTTTTCTGCAAACCGTACGCAATATTTCGTTGTCGCGGGAGCGTGCGTCGCTGGCGGTTAAATCGAACTCAGCTTGCAGCCAGTTCACAGCTTTCATGTTTCCTTCTTCGTATGCGGTGCGCAGCGCTTGGTTGTCGCAGGCGCGCGCGTCGTCCGTAGTCAAGCTGAATTTTCCCACCACCCAGCTAGCAACTGTGAAATTGGAAGCACTGCACGCTTCGCGTAGAATTATGTTGTCGTCTGCGCGCGCGCTGTCCGGAGTCATTTTAAAGACTTTCGCCAGGAATTCTGCACCGTGGATATGGCCGGCTCTGCAACATTTTTGCAACATCGAGATGCCGACTTTTTGCAGGGCGTCTGACTCTAGGTTGTATTCGTCCAACTGTGAGCGCGCGCACCCCAATTTGTTGCATTTTATAGCCTCATACAAATGGTATAGTTCGGTATGATCCATGTTTGCGGCTACCTGATAGCGGCGTGGGTGCACACTAAAATGGCGTTCAATTTGCTACGACCATATACGTCTAAAGGGGGCGGTCGGCTATTGTTTGTTAACGCCCAAAAATGCGGCACCGGCGCCTACCGCGGGGTTTCCCGGTCGCGGACCGTGACTTCTAAGCGTTACGTCATCCAAGCGGTCCTCGTTTTCGCGCACCGCGCGCAGCAGAATCTCGGTGGCGCCCACGTCTTCGGCCGGCAAGCTTTACGTTTCGAGAAGAAACTCAGCCAGGTCTGTGTTTTCGCATTAGCCGCCGCAGTGAATATTTTTTTGCTTCTGCCTCGTCAGAAGTAAACGTGCATCGGTTTTGGATCCATTGTGCAGGGAACACTTTCTGCTGTACATGCTTGAAGCACGAGTCTCCCTTGTCGAGCGCAAACGTGTCCGAGATCCACTGCGTCATATCCAGGTTAGCAGCGTCGGCGTCGCCGTGGCAGAGACCAGGTCGCTCTCCACACAACCCCCAGATGCGACGATTTTGAACTTTTCTATAAGAACCGACGCGGTTTGCTTGTCACGGGCAGTCACGAACGTATCCAATGCGCGTGTACGAGCATTGGGCCCATCTATAAGTTCCATAAGGTAGGCGTCTGTCATTTTGCGGATGTGTTGCGTGCGTCACTATAGTTCAAATTTCGTGTAACCGTCCAGACCGCGCAAAAATGTGTCCGCCGCGCACGTATGACATGTTTAGACGCCCCGTGCGCCCCGTGCGCCCCGTCCTCCGCGAGCTCCGCGCCCTCCGCGAGCGCCGCGCCCACCGCGCCCTCCGCGCCCTCCGCGAGCGCCGCGCGCGCCGCCGGCTCCTCCCCTGCGCACGCACCGCTCGTCCGCGAGCGTTAGCGACGTGTCCGTGCTCAGCCGCGACAGCGCGCGGGCGTACAGCGCCGGCACGTCCCACCCGGCCCCTGCGGGCTGCCCGAGCGCCTCCAGTCGCGCTACGGCATGCGCTGACAGCGCAGCCAGCACCTCCAGCATGCGTGTGCAGTCCCAGCAGCCGTCCAGCCCCGCCGGGCTCCACTCCTCCGCGGCGTGCACGCCGTCCGGGCGCCTGTACACAAACGCGCGCTCCACTGTGTTGTGGCGCATCATGCGCTCCTCGTACGCCTTGTTGTCGTAACACGACAGCGGGCCCGTCGCGTCTGCGCGACCCACGTGCAGTCTGGTTTCGGTGGACGTGGGAGGGGCGAAGGCCTGTATGTGCACCGTTCCTCCCAAGTACTGCGTTGTCCCGTCCTGCCACGGAAGTCTGAATTTGAGCACCGACAGGCGGGGGGCTATTATGCGCACCCAGGTGGCCTGCATCTCCATGTCCTGCTTCACGTAGCCCTCGACTTCGCCGACGCCGCGGTCGGGCATAGCCGCGCCGGCAGCAGTGGGGGTGCCTACGCTGCGTATGTCGGACAGGAACACGGTCTGGTTTGCGCTCCACGGCCCGGCAGCATAGCCGTCCGCCACCTCGTCGGAGAACAGCCCCCGGTGCAGCTCGTGCGGTATGGTGCGGTCCGGCTGCGCGTTTGCCCACTCTACCGCGCGGTGCAGGTGTTGATGGTAGGGGGCCGGGTCGTAGAAGTGAAACGTCACCTGCGGAAACCACGGCGCCCCCCACGCGTCGCCGATGAAGGCGGCGAAGTGCTGGCCCGACGCGCCGCCCGCCACCACGCACAGCAGGTCGGTGGCCGGCCCGACCTCTTCGCACGACCCGACGAGCGCCTCCACGTCTGCCAGCAGCAGCTTCAGCTGGCCCCAGTGCAGCGTTGTTCTGAGGTGGTCGGGGCGGTCCCGGAACGCCATGCGCGGGCACCGGCCGTCCACCGCGCGCCGCGCTATGCGCGGCAGCGGGCCGCCGCGCAGGGCGGTCTCGGCCACGCGGCAGAGCGTCGCGTCGCGCAGCAGCTGGAGCGTGTGCGGGTGTCCTTCCATCGCGTAATAGGTGCCGCGCGCGGCGTTCAAAAATACGCGCGGGCGCGCTAGGAGCTGTCGCACCTGACCATGTGCTGGATGCGCACTGTCAGCCGGACGCGGTTCTTGGCGATGCGCAGCACGGGCTTCGACCCCGGCGCCACCGGCAGCACGCCGGGGGCCAGAGCCAGGCCGCTCACAAGCGGATCCGTGGTGAACTGCGTCGCGGACAGGTCCGCGTACTTGCCGAAGTCGCCCACGAACAGCCCGTCCGGCTTGTTCAGGTACGCCTCGAGCTGGCTGACCGCCATCCCGGCGCCCGCGAAGGGGGCCGCCGCGTGGTCGAACTCGACGCCCTCGAAATATATGCGGTCCCCGGGCGTGAGCAGGGACAGGAAGTTGATCGGGCTGCCGTCGCCCGCCTGCGTCGGCCCGGTGACGACCAGCGTCCCCAGCGGCGGCAGGTTGGCGCCGCCGGGGCTCACCTCGAAGCGCATGCCGTATACCGTGTCTACCGGAAATCGCAGGGGCTCGTCGGGGCCGAAGAACCGTAACGTGAGCCGGGTTATGTCCGTTATAGGCTTCATGAACGTGTATATGCCCTCCTCGGGAATCACCGGGATTATGCGCAGCATGGTGTTCGGCTCACCCGGGTTGCCGATCATTTCGGTCTCGAACTCGAAGTGGTGCCTCCTGTGTTTGCGGTCGCTGAACGCCTGCCGGCTGAGCTCCTCCAGCTGCAGGGTGATGCGCCCCCCGTACGGAACCTGCGTGTTCGCCAGCAGGGGGTTCGCGCCGCGGGGGTCCAACACGCCGGGGTCCGGGACCAGCGCGAACGTGTCCGCCACCGCCCCCGCGTCCACGTCTATGAGGTTCGGCAGGGGGATGACGCCGTCCAGCACCTGGATCGCCGTCACCAGGTTGGCCGGCTCCGCCAGGCCCACGTTCCCGTCGCCCGACACGCCCTGCGGCATGAACGTGAACGGGTAGCGGCCTTCCCTCCAGCTGGGCGCCTGCGAAAGCAGCCACGAGTCCAGCACCGCGAACACGTCGCTCTGGAGGTACCTTTCCGAAAACGGGCTGATGCACGACGGGTCGCGGTCCGCGTAGACCTCGCGTTTCATCAGCTCGCGGATGTTGGGCCTGCCATCTCCTAACGTGTCGTACCGCGACATGGTGGCGTATAAATGCGCCTTTGCTGCCCGAATTTAATAGAGCCCGTACAGCGTACCGCGCAAAATGCCGTGCTGCACGTACTGCGGAGCCCTGCCCGCGCCCAAACGCTGTTCCCGGTGCGGCGCGCTGTACTGCTGCCGCGCCTGCCAGGCCGGCGACTGGAAGAGCGGGCCGCACCGGTTCTTGTGCGCCGCCCGCGACGGCGACGGACGCGCCGGGCACCTGCGCGGCGCGTTCGGACGCAGCTGCGCCTACCGCCTGCTCGTCGACGCGCCGCGCGTACACTTCCTGAGCGCGCGCGTGGACGCCGGCGGCGCTGCCCGGGCGGCGGCGCCGCTCGCCGCCGGCGAGCCCATCACGTACGTGCCCGTGTGTCGGGTGCACCGGCTCGCTTGGGATGACACGCGGATCGCTTTTGCCCTGCAGACGCGCGGGCTTGTAGCCAGCAGCGACGAAGCTCGCCACCGCTCGCACTTCTTGGGCCAGTTCGTGGGGCGGTGCGAGGAGCTGGACCCCCTGAGCGCTGGACTGCCGCCCTACGGATCGGGGACGCTGGACGGCGCCGACCCGCTCGGGCCCGGCTGGGAGCAGGCGTGCCTCGCGCTCGCCGCCTCGGTCGGGGCCAGAGCTTGGGAGGCGCTCGTGGATCACTGGGCGCGCACCTCGGCTGGCAGCAACTGCGTCGTAGACACCTCGGCTGGCCCCACCGTGTACGCCGCCGCCGACATACCCCCCGGGCCCCTGCTGACTGTCGAAGAACACCCGCTGCAGGTGCTGCAGCGGTGCTACCGCGTGCCGCTGCGCTACCCGCACGGCGTGCGCGAGACGCTCATGCTGCTCGCGCAAAAACTCGGGCTCGGGGCGCGGGTGCTGGAGCTCGCGGACGCGCGCGAGTCCCGGCTGGAGCTCGTGGGTCGCGCCCGCGCCCTGCTGCCCAAGGTAAGCGCCCGCGAGGCGGAGGCGCTCATGCGCGAGCTGGATGCGTAGCGGAGGCGCTCATGCGTGGCTGCGTAGCGGCGGCGCGCGCGCTTTTTGCGCCCGCGACCGCGTACACCGGCACGCCGCGCAGCTGCGCCTCGTGGAACCACCCCACGTGCTCTCCCGCGTACGCGTGGATCTCCGCGACGCCCGTGACGCGCAGCCCGTCGTCCACGGTCGCGCGGCTCCTCGCTATCTGCGCGACCGCGAACGGCACCGCCGCGAACGTCGAGTGCGCGGCGAACGCCCAGTCCATGTCGGCGGCGGCCGCGACCCTCACCGTGCCGGCGGGCGCGCAGGCGTCCAGGCCTTCCACGCTCGCCGCGTCCACGACGGCGTACGGCCCCCCCGCGCCGCGCACCATGACGCCGCGCTCCCCGGGGCCGTTCGTGTCCGGCATCGGCACGACCGCGCACGCGCCCGGCGACTCGTCCACGGCGCGCCACGCGGTACGCAGGTCGTCGGCGTGCGGGGACGCGTCCCACGACAGGAACCACACGCGGTGGAGCGCGCTGGACGCGTAGCTCCCCGCCGCGCTGAGCAGCTCGTCCTTCGCCTGCTGCGCGTGCGTCAGCAGCCGCACGCGCATGAGCGCGCGGCACCCGAACGCGTCGCGCAGGTCCCCTTCCGAGTACGACGCCGCGCGCGCTAGGCGCGTGTACGTGCAGCCGTCGGGCACCGCCACGGGGCGCACCCCGGAGTTTTCGAACGCCCCCTCGTGCTCTTCCGCGTAGCGCGCGTGCAGGGCCAACGCATACTGCACTGCTACGGGGCCGCGGGCCACTTGCGGGATGACCGCAGCCACGCACTCCTCCGCGCGCGCCTTCCATGCAGCGACAGACCGGGAGCTGATGTGCCGCGCGTCCCAGGGCGCGACGGGCGCGCACACTGTCAACACGCACGCCATAGATGACCCGGGGGGGGGGCGCGTCTAAATGTCGGCGCAAAAACGCCGGGGCCTGCGGCTAGTTGTCGTACCTCCCCCACCACGGGCGGTCTTCTTCCTCGTCGACCTCTTCGCGGAAGTACTTGTCCATCAGTTCGCGCCCCCGCAGGCGGCCGGCCGCCTGGCGGTACGGGTCGTGCCGCCACTTGGCGTACTCCACCACCTTGCGGTCTCCGTCCATCGTGTTGCGGGCCTCCGCGTACGGGCTGTCGCCGATGTCCTGGCAGCCGTAGCCCGGGCCGTCCCACGGCTCGGCCCGGGACTCGACGCGGTCCAGCTGGTAGGGGTTGAGCGGCGGCAGGCGCGGCGCGCCGGCCCCCGGCGCCACGGACGCCGGCGCGTACGTCGGGCCCTGCCCCGGGGCTAGCCCCCCCACCGAGTAGTCGTTCACGCGCGCGGACAGGGGGTCGGGGCCGTACGCGTTCAGCCCCCCGGGGTAGCCCCCGGAGGCGTAGTCGGCGTACAGGTCGCGCGAGGCGAACGGCTCCGACGCGCCGCCGCCGCCGCCTTCGAACCCGGACACGAGGGCGGGCGGCTGGCCCGACAGTACGACATTCTGTTCCGAGTGCGTGGCGTGCCGGTCCGCCACGTCCGCGTCGAACTGCGTCTCTATGTAGCGGGACTGCGTGCTTATGATGAGCACGTTGGAGATCAGGGTCAGCGGGATGAGCGCCGACCGCATGTCCGGCGCTATGACCAGGATGATGAGCACGACGACTATCGTGAACGCCAGGAACTGGCCCTGGCGGGTGCCGAACAGGTCGTCTAGCATGTCGCGGCTCGGGTGTCCTGCGCGGGCGGTATTTATGCCGCGCAAAAAGCCGCGGCCGGCGCTATGCGTCCGCCCCCGCCGCCTCGGCCTTCAGCTTCGCGAGCAGCCTGCTGGGCCGAAACTGCGACACCCCTGTGCGCCCCTCCGCGTACGTGGTCAGGGTGTCGCGGTCCACGGCCTCGCGCGCGCGCCGGCTGCGGCAGCGCGCGTCGCCGGCGGCGGCGGCGGCGAACGCGCGGTCGACGTCGTCCCCCGCGCCGTCTTCGTCCGCGGCGTCGGCGGCGTCGGCCGCGGCGTCGGCGGCTTCGGCGGCGTCGGCGGCGTCGGCGGCGTCGGCCGCGCCGTCCGCGCCGTCCGCGCCGGCCTCGTCGTCCTCCTCCTCCTCGACGTCGTCCGGGGACCCGCGCTGGTGGCGGTCGAGCTCTTTCAGGTTTTTGTCGAGCTCGTCGAACAGCGCCTGCGACTTGGGGTCCTTGGACGCGACCGCGGCCTGCTTGCGGTAGAAGCCGATGATCTTCGCGAACTGGCCCTTCACGTGGGGCTTCACGTTGCCCGTCCCCTTCGCGACGTCCATCACGAAGTTCTGCATCATGACGTTGGCGTTGCCAGACTCCTGCACGTCGTGTATGTACGTGCCGAAATTTTCGCGCAGGAGCTGCACCGAGCTGCGCAGCGTTTGGAACGCTTCGCGGCACTCGCGCCCCATGTGTTTCTGCACCTGGTCGATGGACGCGACCACCACCTCCACGAACTCCTCGACGTCGATGTCGGGCATCGACACCGCCTCGTACAGCTCGTGCGTCGCGTGGTACACCTTGTGCAGGTAGTACAGGATGGTGTCGCGGTGCTCCGCCAGGTCCTGGTGGTTGTAGAACGCCATGAAGTTGGCCGCCGGCAGCTCGGGGAACGGGTCGAACCGCAGGCCCGAGCTGCGCAGGAACCGCGGCTTCAGGCTGGTGGCGTCGTGCAGCGACGCCTTGTGCTTCGTCAGGTTGCTGCACACGCTGATGATCGTGTTCACCAGGTCGCTTTTCATCGCGGGGCGGTACGCCTCGGAGAACGCCTGCAGCTCGGCGCCGGGCACCTCGGCGAAGTCCGGCACCACCGTCATCGCGAGCTCGCCCGACGGGTCGGCCGCCGACAGGCGGCGCGACACCGCGTCCGCGTACGCGTCCAGGTCGGGCGCCGCGCCGAACGCGTCGGCGTGCTCCTGCCGCAGCCGGTCGAAGTAGTCCGTCATCTGGGCGTGCTCGTCGGGGAACGCCTCCGCCAGCCAGTCGCGGCCCGCCAGCCAGCCGCACACCTTCACCGCGCGGCCGGCGGCGTGGCGCACGCGTTTGAACTTGGGCCACACCACCGCGTACGCCAGCGCGCCGCCGTCGCTCTCGCCGCCCATCGCCTGCTGGAACAGCGCCTGCACGTCCTTGTTGGCCAGCGTCTTGCGCACCGTTTTCACCCGCACCCGCCCCGCCATCCCGGCAGAATATGCACGCTCGCGGCGCTCTAATTCGCAAAAAGCGCGCCCGCTCAGTGGCTCCCCACCTTCGTCTCCAGATACCGCTCGTACAGCTCTAGCATCGCCCGCAGCTTCTCGATGTAGCGCTGGCGCACCTGCGCCGGCTCGCCCTTCGCCAGCGCCTGGATCTTGGGGACCAGGTACCGCACCTGCTCGCGCGTCTCCTGCGTCTTCGCGCTCTCCACGCGGTCGTCGAACGCCCCGGGGTCCTCGAAGAACACCTCCCACTTAGCCTCGTCGTCCGAGAAGATCGTGTTCGCGTACGCCGCCAGCTGCTCGCCCGCAGCCTCTATCACTAACTCCGGCAGCGCCTCCGTGGCCGCCTTCACGCGCTTCTGCACGCGCCCCACCGTCGCGTCCTGCGGGAACCTGCGCGCCATGTCCGTCGCCAGCTGCTTCGCGTGCGTGTTGAACTCGGTCACCACCGCCGCCGCTTCCCGGCTGTGTGCGTACGCCATCGCCGCAAAAGTGTAGATAGCCGCGGCGCAGACGCTCTAAATCGAGGAGCTCTGGTTCTCCCAGTACGCGCTCAGCATCAGGTCGTCGCGCGCCGAGTCCGCGCCGCCGCCGCTGCCGAACGCGCGCTGCAGCGTGCCCTCGTCCACCGGCGCCACCACCGTGTCTATCAGGCGGTCGATCACCGCGTCCGAGTCCGCGTCCGCCACGTCCGCCTGCGGGGCTGCGCCCTTCTCGCTGCGCCGCCCCTTGCCGCCCACGTACGCGTTGCCGCGCTTCGACCGCGTGCCGTCCATCGCCGCGCGGCGCTTCATCATCGTCTGGAACTGCGACATTATGTTGCCGCTGCTGCTCATGCCCTCGTCGCCCTCGCTGCGGTCGTCCTCCGCCGCCTCCATCGTCAGGTCTTCCGCGAAGAACGTCCTGTATATGTCCTCCTGCGACGCGTCGCCTATCTCGATGCCCTGGCGGTTCACCGCCACCGTCGTCTTCTCGGTCGACTGCTGGTCCGCCTCCAGCATGCGTTTGAAGTCGCCGATCACGCGCGTGTAGATCGCCGCTATGTCGCGCACGCCCATGCGCACCGTGCCGCGCGGCGTTCGAAGCGCCGGGAAGCTCGTTATGCCCTTCTCCCGGAATGCCGCGCGCAGCTTGTCGCTCGTCGCCAGCAGCGTCGCCGGCACCTTGTCGATCTTGAAGTTGATGCGCATGCGCGCCAGCCACGGCTTGCAGTGCGCCATGAACTGCAGCACGCGCACCGTCGCCGCCGTCGAGTCGCGCGTGCCGTTCACCACCACGAACAGGTGGTGCAGCGGCGCCGCCGCCCCCGCCGCCGCCCCCGCCGCCGGCCGCCCCTGCCTCGCACCCTGGTCTCTCCCCGCGCCGTACATTTTGAACGCCCGCTGTGCTGTACACCGTAGCGCCTGCTTGCAATTGACATGGAAGCCCGCCCTCGCGCCGGAGAGCTGCGGCTCGTCGACCGCGCCGTCGACTTCCGCGACCCCGAGATCGCCGCCGCGCTCGCCGAGGCGTTCCCCGGGCGCAAAAACCCGCTGCCGCTCGCGCGCCAGGAGCTGTCGTTCGTCGTCGAAGACGTCGACCCCGCCGTAGCCTCCGCCTTCCGCCGCACCATGTGCACCGAGATGCCCGGGCCGTTTCTGTTCTTCGCCAACGAGGACGTCGTCGTTGGCGAGCGCGACGAGAAGTTCATGCTGTCCAGCTTCCTCGTCATGCAGATCAGCAACCTGCCGCTGCGGCACGGGCTGCAGGCCGCCGAGCACGAGGGCGTCTCGCTGCGCCTGCGCGTCGCCAACGACCGCGGCGTCGTTCGCAAGGTGTACGCCGGCGACCTTGAGTTCTTCAAAGACGGCAAGCCGCACACGCCCGCCGCGCCGTGGTTCAACCCCACCGCGCAGATCGCGTTCGTGAACCCCGGCAACACCCTCGCCATCGATAACATACGCGTCGCCGAGTCCACCGGGCGCATGTACGCCGCCGCGCAGACCGCCGTTCGCGGGCGGTGCATACCGCTCGACCTCGAGGAGCTGCCGCTCGAGGCCACGCACTCCGGGTACCAGGGCGACGCGCAGCGGTCCGGGTTCGTCATGCGCCGCGACGGCCTGCCCGTCACGCCGCGCAAGTTCCGCGTGTCCGTCGCCGTCCCCGCCGCGCTGCGCGGGTCCGACGCCGCGCGCAAGCTGCCGTTTCGCGCGTGCGACGCGCTGCTCATGCGGCTGCGGTCCGCGCGCACCGTCGTCGACCGCGCGCAGGCCGCCGCAGGCGGAGACACCGAGAGCTCGTACTGGGCCGCGCGCGCGCGGCCCGCCGACCCCGGGGCGCCGCAGTTCAGCGAGGGCACCCTGTACCTGCGCGGCGAGACCGAGACCGTCACGCAGATGCTCAAGACCGTGCTCGCCCGGTACCCCGACGTCTCGTTCGTCGGCGCTGGACGGCAGGTCGAGGCCGCCGCCATACAGCTCACCGTTGTCGCCGCTGGGGACGCCGAAGACCTCAGCGCGCTTGTCGCCGCCGCCATCGACGAGTGTCTCAAGACCATCGCCGACATTCGCGAAGCCCTCAAGAAGAACGCCGCCTGATGCGTTCGCTAGTTTTTGTGCGCGGCTCGTTGCGCTATTTTAGATACCCCCCCGCGCACCGTATCACGCCATGGAGTCCGTCGAGAGCGGTCTCGCCTTTGGCGGGGTAGAGCCCGTCGCGTCGGAGCCCCGTCTGGGTCTGCCCACACGGTGCACCACCTGCGTCCTGCTCCCTTGCAAACACCCCCCATTTTCTCGACGGGATGTGGCTGCACAAGCGGCTTGCGGACATTCCCGGCGGAAAATACATACGCGTCGACACATTCTCGCAGTGCAGCGAGCTCTCCGCTTCCGTCCCCG
>Ga0306898_1000026_pt1 | contig 71772 bp, 115 predicted proteins | sample AntRauMFilla1564_FD_190424 | JGI IMG/M metagenome (GOLD analysis project Ga0306898, IMG submission 190424) | Saline lake microbial communities from Rauer Islands, Antarctica - Metagenome Filla 1 #564 (v2) (version 2) | ecosystem: Environmental > Aquatic > Non-marine Saline and Alkaline > Saline...
TGTAATAAATCTGTATAATTAAACACTCAAACAATTATTGGAGATACAAATTATGACTGATGAACAGAAAAAAATCTTATTGTATGCAATGCTTGATCTTAAAGCATTAATCCGTGCAGAAGATTGGGCGGAAATTTGTGAACTAAAAGATGATGCATCGGAAACTTTGGGTGAAATGATGGACGCTTTTCCCGATAGTGGTGCAGCCTTGAATGAACACTTGGCGAGTAGAGGTGAAGATATAGTATAACAGATCATCCTGTAGATCAAAAAGGGAACTTCGGTTCCCTTTTTTTATAACCCTTTCATCCCTTTAGCATACTACACTATTACTTGTCAAGTAATTTATATACAAAATAATACTTGACGACAGATAATAAATCTGTATAATGGAAACCATAGAAACTTAAACCACAGAGATTAAATTATGAAAACGAATACTACCACTCAACTTGAACTTACGGGCATCATGAACGACTCTAACTACTTTGTTCGGCGTGAATACAGTAATGATATTAAAGATATTACTAATATTGACGATGGAAGTACAACGGTTCGTGGAGAGATAACAATCTCGACAACGTATGATTATGCTTATGAGGAATCATTACCGCTTAAAATAAGCTGGGTTGTGCCTTACGTCTACGAATATGTTCTGGACGATGCTGGACTACAGACCGTTGCCCATGTTCTACTTTTTGAAACTGATCCACGTGAAGATGTTAATCGTATGATCTTTGAGAATGTGAATGTTATAAAAAAGACTACACACTCTGAAAAATTGCTTTCAAGTAATGAAGAAATCAAGCAATGCTTGGATTTAGGTAGAATAACAATAGTTAATATGGACAAAATCATGGGCAGACTAGAGCATGAACACCTTGCATCATGCTATAATTCAATTACTTGTAACGTACCAAACTAATGGAGAGTGATATGATTACTAATCAAGAAATTTTTAAGAGTATAATCTAACAATTCCTATATAACAGATCATCCTGTAGATCAAAAAGGGAACTTCGGTTCCCTTTTTTTTATATACCTTTCATCCCTTTACCATACTATACTACCGCTTGTCAAGCAAAATATATTTTCATATATCTATTGACAACTAATGGTATGGCTGTAATAATGGTCACAAGTTAAAACAACTAGCCACGGAGAATAGAAAAATGAATTACGGAGATAGAATTGCAACCGAGATTGTAGAGAGTATGATCGAAGCTCTAACAATTGGTGTAAATGGTAAATGGTCAGCCCCATGGACAAACTTAGGTAGTGATATGCCTAAAAATGCTTTTAGTGGTCGCGAATATAATGGGTTTAATCCACTATACTTATCGTTTGTCGCACAGAGAATGGGCTACACTTCACCACATTGGGCTACATTCCCACAATGGAAAAAAGCCGGTCATAAGGTTATTAAAGATACCAAAACGACACCAATCGCATTTTGGCAGCCTACAAAGTACACTGAGACATTGAAAGATGGGTCAGAAAAAGATCGGACTGGGTTCATGTTCAAAGTATATCGCCTAATCAATTCAGATTGTGTGGAAGGCTGGGAACCACCAACGGTAGAACTTAATGAGTTTATGCCAATCGAACGCTGCCAATCGACTGTAGAGGCTTTACAAGCTGACATTCGTCATGGTGGTAATCGTGCATTTTTCTCACCGTCAGTCGATATTATTCAAATGCCTGAGCCTGAGCAATTCGACTCTAGTGAGAATTATTATGCTACACTATTCCATGAGATTACTCACTGGACTGGACACAAGGATAGATTAGATCGCGAGTTCGGTACACGGTTCGGCAATGATGCGTATGCGTTTGAAGAGTTGGTGGCTGAACTAGGTGCCGCTATGCTTTGCGCCCGTCACGGTATTGAAACACAGAACCGTGACAGTCATGCACAGTATATACAGCATTGGATTAAAGTATTACGTGCAAACCCTAAAGCGTTATGGACTGCCGGTTCAAAGGCACAAGCCGCCAATAATTACGTTATGCAAGCTGGCGAACTATCAAAAGAGGATGAAAAACTAGCAGCCTAAAATATATAAACCAAAATGCTCTGAATATCAGAGCATTTTTTTATAATCCTTTCATCCCTTTAGCATACTATACTATCACTTGTCAACTATAATCCCACCAAATGGCGCAATTTTTGGCGTGATAAAAATGTTTAATATACGCTTGACACATATACGAATGTGTAGTAATATGGTTACACCAAATAAGCAAACACACAAACACGGAGAAACAAATATGAATGTTGAAATTTTTGAATCAAACGGTTGCAAATTCCGCTGTACTAGCGAGCAAGCCGAAACCTTGCGCCAACTGTCCACAATCCAGCGTGGCGGTATCGGTACAGTCCACAGTTATGTATCATCTAGTGGTCGTATCACGCCAGAAACGGCAGATATTCAGTTTATCACAGCGTTTTCAATTAGCCGTTTATACCAGCGCAAAATTGACGCTTTGAACGGTCTGGAAGTATCCGAAGTGCTTAAAAACGCTACCGACAAGACTAGCAACCCGAAATTGGCTCTATTAAGTGAGGCAGAATTGACGGATTTGTTTAATACTCGCCGTGCTGGTGAGATTGCATCTATGCAAAAAACGCTTGACGGTGATCGTAGTGGCGCACACCGTCAGGCACATGATACATTCTACTGTCATATATCAGATTGTATCAAGGTGCATTATCGCACGTTTAAAAATGATGCAGGTGGAACAGAATTAGAATTGATTGGTGGCTTGCCAGTGGTCAAAAGTATTCTGGTAACGATCATTGAAATCAAGCGCAAGGTCACAAAAGCCGGTGAATACAAGGTGGTGAACAGTGGCGCACCTGTCCTAATGAGTAACGCGATCAAGAAAACCATGAACACGCGCAGTACAAATATCAAAACCCTATCTCTAGCGGGTGATAATTTTGACCGGTTAGTGGTTAGCCGTAAAGAATTTTTGCCAGAACATGTTAAGGGTATACCGGACGATCTTTTCATCCGGTAACAGTTTTCCGTGGTTGGAACTAAAAGCCTTAACAGGTTGTTAAAGCCCTGCATTATGAAACATAATGTAGGGCTTTTTTGTTTATGATTCATCCCTTTACCATACTTATTCTTTATTGTCAACAACTAATAGCGACATTTATCGCGACATTGTGTCGTGATAATACTGCTTGACAACCTATAACATTTCTGTATAATAGTACCTATAGAAACACAAACTTAAACAACAACCAACGGAGCAGAAGATTATGAAGACAATTACATTAGGCGTAGTGCAGAGAGTGACCGATTCAGGTGAATTGTGGCGTGAAGAATATTGGTTAAATGGTAACTTACATAATGAACATGGCGCAGCCTATCGAGAATGGGATGAGTCAGGTGAATTGATAGAAGAATCCTATTGGTTAAATGGTAAGTTGCATAATGAGCATGGGTCAGCGTTTCGAGAATGGGATGAGTCAGGTGAATTGATAGAAGAATCCTATTGGTTGAATGGTGAATCATTACTTAAGGCTGAATGGGAGCGTAAAGTAAATCCTGATCCTTGTCTTGGTAAGGTAATTACTGTAGATGGTAAGCAGTATCGATTAGGAGAAGTATGATGGAAGATCGACAAGTGAGCATGAGTGTAGAAGGTGAAGTGCTAGACGAATTTTAATCCCTAAAGTGTAAACCAAAAATGCCCTGAACATTCAGGGCATTTTTTATAACATTATCATACCTTTAACATACTACACTATCACTTGTCAAGTAATTTGTATACAAAATAGTGCTTGACAGCATGTAATATTTCTGTATAATAGTACCTATAGAAACTAATCAACCACGGAGTAACAGATTATGAAACCTTTTAAGAAAGTTTGTAAAATTGGGTCAGAGAATGAGTATGATTGGGCTAAAGATATATGGGTAACTATCGAATTGAGAGAAAAAGATGGTAAATTATCCCTAGCAATTTCAGGTGAAGTTGGCCCAAAACGTGGCGGTGATGCTGACTCATGTGGGCAAATCCGCAGTGAACTAGCTAGAGTAACAGCATTTGCCGCCGGTTGGGATAAAATTAAGGTGTTACAACTTAGTGACATTTGGAGAAAGTGGCACCTCAACAATTTGAATGCTGGTAGCCCAATTCAAGAATTAACCATTAAAAACTTTTACGAGCCGCATAATGGGCGTTTTTGTCATACTCAAGTAGAGAAACTTTTAAAAGATTATGGTGTATTTGAAGATGAAAGTTATCTAGTTGATGGTAAGCCGTACAAGTATGGCTCTGCATGGCTACATAAGGATTTACCAGACAGCGTGTTACGATGGTTGAAAACTGTGCGTAGCTCTGCACATAGTTCACACCCTTGGTATTATGGTAAGTAGATAATAAACCGAAATGGAGTAACAAAGTATGAGTGATGAAGAAAAGTTACGTGAATTGATCTATGCAATTGGTGAAGCCTTAACACAATATGAGGGTACTATGGAGGCAGTTGATCTTTATCAGGCTTATGGCTGTAACCCAAGAATCGAGTTCAGAGTAGGTGAAGCAGTAGCACATGAATAATTTTCCGTGGTTGGAAAAGTAAAACCTTAAAGGTTTATAGCCCTGATTATTCAGGGCTTTTTTAATAACCTTTTCATTCCTTTAACACACTACACTATCCCCTGTCAACTAATTCATACACAAAAATAATGCTTGACAGCATGTAATATTTCTGTATAATTAGAACTGTAGAAACACAAACTTAAACCACGGAGCAGTAAATTATGAGAACGAATACATTACAAATCATTCAAGACTATTCGCCAGAATCACCACGGGAATGGTGTAATATTGGCACAATCATGTATACAAGCAATCGTTATACTCTGGGCGATGAGTATGCAAGTGATCTCAACCACTGGTTACAAGAAAAATTGGTAGAGTCGGGCTATGAAGATCGAGCTATGAAACAGGCCGAAGAAGCTGGCACCGAATATCAATCGCCTGATGAATTGACCATGCAAGAGTTACAAAAAGAATTTGATGATTATTACTTTCACAGGGCAGTATACGCTTACATTCATAGCGGTACAGCCTTGAGTTTATCACCATTCAGTTGCCCTTGGGATTCTGGTCAATCAGGCATTATCTATGTAAAAAAGGATTATGCTGAAAGTGAGGGAATTACTCAAGAGCAAGTTTTTGAAAACTTTAAAGCTGAGATCGACACTTTCAATCAATACTTAAATGGTGACGTTTACGGATTCAAAGTAGTAGATACAGATGGTGAGGAAGTTGATTCATGCGGGGGCTTTTATGGTAGCGACTATAAAACGAATGGAATGGCTTGTCATATTGATATGGATACTATCAAAAAAGTTGTTATGATGGAAGATCGACAAGTGAGCATGAGTGTAGAAGGTGAAGTGCTAGACGAATTTTAATCCCTAAAGTGTAAACCAAAAATGCCCTGAACATTCAGGGCATTTTTTATAACATTATCATACTGATCAGGTTAAACCGAACTGGTCGAACAGTAGCAAGTACAAAAAGATTACACAAATTGATTCACACATTTTTTATCGTCCTACCTATTGACAACCTATAATAAATCTGTATAATAGTACCTATAGAAACTTAAACACAACCAACGGAGTAACAGATTATGAAGTATTTCCACGTAAAATTGAGAATGTATATCGACAGCTACGAAAAGACTAGCACTCACTTTGTTGCGGCTGAAGATGAAAAACAGGCTTTCATCAAGGCCGCTGAGAATGAATCACACACCACACTAGAGTGGAATGATGATGGAGACGCGGAAGATAATGGGATGATCTATTCCCTTACCAGTGTAACTGAAATCACCCCTGAAGAAGTACGAGCACTTAACAGAATGAAAGTCATTTACTGGACAGTAACAGCTTAAACAACAATCGCGATTAAACGTCACTAGACAAGGAAGGTGTATCATAGTGTAGCGTAACCCCCATAATATAATTTTGAGAATAATACTTGACTTAAAAATGCCCTGAACATTCAGGGCATTTTTTATAACATTATCATACCTTTAACATACTACACTATCACTTGTCAAGTAATTTGTATACAAAATAGTGCTTGACAGCATGTAATATTTCTGTATAATATGTACTATGATATTAAAAATTAAAAGACGCATCCGCAACTGTTTAGTACGTTTGGATGTTAAAACCGAAAAGTGGGTACTTCCAGAACGATTCTGGAACGCCCTCGATGAAGAAAAATTTGATGAATGTGAAACCTTTATCGAACAAGCATATCGGAATTATCCTGATGATCCACACGTAGTCTATGCTCAAAGTCTATTAACACGCTTATCCAGTTGATAGAAAAATTCTTGACGATCAATAAATACCCATAATCCAATAGAGTACACCATCATGCTACTAGCAAAACTATTTGAATCAAACAACGACTTTAATAAGTCAGTACGTGCAGAAAATGAAAAACGTGCAAAAGATAGAAAGATGAAACGCAAGCATGAATTGCGATCACGTAAACATAAAAGCAATTTACAATCAAAAGAAAATCTGGCACAGTTCGATAACCTTCAGCAGATGCGTAAAAAGGAATCTGATGAAAAGGTTGAACGGAATAAGGACAATTTGAAAACTGATAAAGTAGTCAATAGTGCTGATGCTCTTCAAAAAAGATTAGCCGATAAGTGAAATAGTGCTTGACAGGTTGTAATTTTTCTGTATAATAGTACCTATAGAAACACAAACTTAAACAACAACCAACGGAGTAACAAATCATGCTAAATGCAATCAATTTTAATGGCACAGACTTTTCTCTGGACTCAGATGAAATAGAAGCCAATCTATTAGAAGCCCTGATCGACTGTGGTCAATCAGGTGACGTTTTACCACAAGTTCAATACGTCATTGCTAATTGGAGCATCACGGGCGATACAGATGATTGTAGAAAGTATCTGGCAGGATATGGCGCATGGGTTGATGATGAACTGCTAGACCATACCACAAATCTTGAACGATTAGTGTGGCTAACAGGTTCAGCACTATTAGAAGATGAATCAGCATATTTCTCAACTTATTAAACTTGATACTTTGTAAATACTATGATGCCATATAACTTAATAACTAAGGAGTTCCAAAATGTTTAAACTACTAGTAGCAATTACACTCTTAATCGTTTCAAGTGCATCCTTTGCCGAGAAATCATTGATGAATCAGCTTCAAAGTAAACCAGTCTGTGAAAGCCCATCAGGTTTTACTCTCGATACAGCGGGGGGTGTATGGATGCCACAAGATTACTCACACCTACAACTTGAACAACCAAGCTCAACAATCGAATATCCAGATATGACAATCAACACCGTTACATTTGGATATGACAATAGATTGTATGTCAATGGTAATCTAGTTGATACCTTCACCTGTGTGTTATATTTCAATGTCTCTATAATCGACTCACAAGAACTAGGTGTTGAAATCTATATGTATGGCCATACCTTTTTTGTACGATTGGATATCTAACATATAATACAACGCGCTTGGTAAACCAAAAAAGCCCTGAATGTTCAGGGCTTTTTTTATAACATTATCATCCCTTTAACATATTATACTATTACTTGTCAAGTAATTTGTATATGAAAATAGTGCTTGACAGTAGATAATAAATGTGTATAATAAGAACTGTAGAAACACAAACTTAAACAACCAACAGGTGAAACATTATGAATCAGAATACACTTACAGTTAAATTACTAAAACAGTATCATGCCTGTGCCATTGGTCTGGTAGAGCGCAACAACCTTGAGGGTTTTCCATTAGATCGCTTGGACGAAGTTCAAGGGAATTATAATTGTTATATTGAACAGCTTGAAGGGATTAAGGATTCGCTGCCAACATGCAAATTTGATGCCCAAGGGAATATGATCGAGCGGACAGATTTATATGGCTGCGTTATTATCTATGAATATGATACTCAAGGGCGTATGATTAAGGAAACAAATGCAGAGGGAGATATTACTGCCTATGAATATGATACTCAAGGGCGTATGATTAAGGAAACAAATGCAGAGGGAGATATTACTGCCTATGAACATGATGCCCAAGGGAATAAGATCAAAATAACATTTTCAAGTGGCGCTTTTAATACATTTGAATATGATGCCCAAGGGCATCTGATCAAAAAAACATTTTCAAATGGCAATGTTCACAAATATGGATATGATGCCCAAGGGAATCAGATCAAACACACATCCCCAAATGGTGATGTTGATGCCTATGAATTTGATGGCTATGGGAATATGATCAAACAAACAAATTCAAAGGGTGCTGTTATTACATGGAAATATGAACATTATGAAGATGGACAATTGAAACGTCTGAATGACATGATCATTCCGTGGTTTGAAAAGTAAAACGTAAAACCAAAAATGTCCTGATTATTCAGGGCATTTTTTATACACTTTTCATCCCTTTAGCATACTACACTATCACTTGTCAACTAATTCATACACAAAAATACTGCTTGACAACCTATAACATTTCTGTATAATAGTACCTATAGAAACACAAACTTAAACAACAACCAACGGAGTAACAGATTATGAACATACAATTGGGATACGATGTACTAGATTCCAGAGATGTCATTGAAACAATTGATCAACTGGAATCAGAGCTGAAATTTTTAGTAGAGTACCACAAAGAACAACTGGAGTTGAAGATGGAGGGGGCTGAACGAACTGCCAGCGATATTAAATCCCTCAAGAGCCAAATTAAACCTTTGAGGGCATTTGCTGATGCCTTTATTGATATGATTGGTAGTGCATGGTATGACGGTGTTAGCCTAGTCAATGATGACTATTTTATCGAATACACCAAGGAATATTCGGATAATATCGGTAAAACTTCTGATGATGACTCGTGGCCATTCACTCATATTGATTGGAATTCAGCGGCGGATGCATTGCAGTATTATTTTAGTAGCGTTGACGTGGATGAACATAAGTATTGGACTGCCAAATTATTAAAGATGGATTTCCTGTGGTTGGAAAAGTAAAACCTTAAAGGTTTATAGCCCTGATCATTCAGGGCTTTTTTTATAACACTATCATCCCTTTAACACACTACACTATCCCTTGTCAACTAATTTGTATATAAAAATAGTGCTTGACAGCATGTAATATTTCTGTATAATTAGAACTGTAGAAACACAAACTTAAACCACGGAGCAGTAAATTATGAATCATACTTACAAAATTGAATTGCTACAACTTTTAGATCAACTAAAAAACGATGCAAAGGTAATGTATGGGTTTAACAAATACATTGACCTGACCTTTAAAAATCTTGGTATGCACGGTGGATGGGCTAAAGTTGTTGATCGTATGTATGCTATCGAAATCAATAATCAATTACTATGTGAAAAATACCTTGACGAGGCTAAAGATACTCTAATCCATGAGTTTGCTCATATTGTGTGTTTTTGGGATAGATCATTAGGACGCAACCACAATAAAGGTTGGAAAAAAGTCTGTAGAGCATTAGGTGGCACTGGCAACCGTTGCCACTCAGTACCCCTTAAACCTAAGCGTAAAACCCGTGTGGCAATCTATAACGTGCCTACACCAAACGGTAATGTAACAATGCCAATTGGTTTGATCGTACACGGTAAAATTAATAAAGGTCAAAATAGATGGCTAATTGCATGTCGATCAAAAATCTTACCGGAACATTTTACCGGAAAAATAATGCTCAAATCAGAATACAAAAATACTGCTTGACAGTAAATAATATTTCTGTATAATAGTACCTATAGAAACTTAAACCACGGAGCAAGATTATGGAAGCTTTTTCTATTCCAGATGAACTACTAGATGAAATTGGACTTGACGTACCCACACTGGCCAACTGGCGTGGATTGGACGAATACGATAAACAGTGTGATGAATTTATTGATACTCTAAAAAAGTATATTCTTACTCTGGAAGTTCGCCCGAAACATACTGGCAAAATACTATCACTTCCATTCGCGGATGGCTACGCCCAATATATGTTTGTGGATTGTAAAGAGTATGGTAAGTATTTACTCCATTTACCATTAGGTGATGCGTATCACGATCCATTAGTGTATAATTTATCAGTCCGAGAAGTGTTGAAGCGTATCAAATAACAAACAAGTTTATAGCCCTGATCATTCAGGGCTTTTTTTATAACACTATCATCCCTTTAACACACTACACTATCACTTGTCAACTAATTCATATACAAAAATACTGCTTGACGGTAGGGAATACATGTGTATAATAAGAACTATAGAAAACTTAAACAACCAATGGAGTAACATATTATGATGTATTTGAACGACGAATACCCTAAACATCTTGAAAAAATACGAGACCGGTTTGATGATAAATTTGAAACTATGGGAAGGTGATTTACATTTTGATATGTTCATAGGCTGTACTGCTACTGCAACATCTAAGCAAGAGCATGATGACTCGGATAACGGGTATCTATAACCTCAAACATCATTAGCACCGGCAACACGTTAAGCAACACGTTAAGCAACACGTTAAGTAACACGTTAAGCATTGCATTAAGTAACACGTTAAGCAACACGTTAAGTAACACGTTAAGCAACACGTTAAGTAACACGTTAAGCATTGCATTAAGTAACACGTTAAGCAACACGTTAAGTAACACGTTAAGCAACACGTTAAGCAACACGTTAAGTAACACGTTAAGCAACACGTTAAGCAACACGTTAAGCAACACGTTAAGCTTACTCTAAGTGTCTCTCAGAGCGTACTAGTATACACAAGGCATTACGCATGCGTTAGGGGTTAATTGCCCTTGACATTATATAATTTTCATGTATAATAGAATCAACAATCAAAAAGGAAATACAAAAATGTTTAAAGTATTTGCAGTAGACCACGCCAGCTCTATTCATGGAGATAATAATGAGGTTAACTTCATATTATGTGAAGATGCCCCAGATGCTGTAGACTTGGCTATTCATGACCCTGAACTGTATCAATTACATCTTTATGAAGAAGATGTCATAATTACCGAATTACCATACCATATTGCAGTGCATTTAGATCAATACAATCTATCTCGTGCTGCAAACCGGGATGCCACCTTATTCAATATTGTAAATCTTGCCACCAAAGAAAAACGTAAAGCGTACTTAGATCAGTATGATGAAGAATATGATGTGTCAAACCGATATTACCTCAGATATTAATATCTAAAATAGATTGACATTTCAACTCACAACGATAACACAAAAAGGGCTTGGTGTCAAGCCCTTTTTTTACATTCATTTCAACTTTTAACCCTTCCATCTTACACTAAAAAACTTAAATGACAAGGGCGACAACTGACATAAAACTAAATGATATTATCATCCCTTTACCACAAGTCATTGCGGCGTGTCAAGTAATTTGTATATAAAAATAATGCTTGACACTGTGTAATAAATGTGTATAATGGAAACCATAGAAACTTAAACAACCAAAAAGGAAACACGATTATGATGTATTTTGCACTAGGTACTGATGGCGTTATGTACGACTTAGGTGATTGTGAGGATTTTGCAGCAGCAAAGGACGCTGCGGGGAATTTAAAGGTCGGTGTGATATGGCTGGCTGATAGAGCCGCTGCATTTGCATGGACTGATAGGACTCTAAAGTCCATCTTGGGTGATAAAGCCGCTGCATTGGCATGGACTGATAGGATTCTTCGGTCATGTACGAACATCGAGCACGCCATTGGCATGGACTGATAGTATTCTTCAGTCATGTGCGAACATCGAGCACGCCGAGATAAATATAGTGGATCAGCAGTAGTTACTTATAGAAAGTAAAACCTTAAAGGTTTATAGCCCTTCACCCGAAGGGCTTTTTTATAACATTATCATCCCTTTACCACAAGTCATTGTGGCGTGTCAAGTAATTTGTATATAAAAATAATGCTTGACACTGTGTAATAAATGTGTATAATTAGAACAGTATTTCTGTATAATTAAATCATTAAATAACCATAAGGTAATAACATGAAAACTTTGAAAAACATTGCGTTCTTTATTCTTTTAACCATCGTGATCAATTATGTAGGGTTCACCATTTTGTTTGAACCGGTGAACGCTTCACAGATCACTTCTAAGCCCTTAACCCTTGAACCAGTCTCATTGTATGAAGGCGGTGGCAAAACGGTGTCTGAGGCTGGCCTACAATGCCTTACTGAGAATATCTTCCATGAAGCTAGAAGTGAATCAGATCGTGGAAAATTTGCTGTAGCGTATGTTACCATCAACCGATTATTATCAACACATTACCCCGATAAATTATGTGATGTTGTTTATGAACCTTATCAATTCTCATGGACAGTTGAACCACAAAAAGTTAAGCATAACAGTATAGAATCACAAGCATGGAATAATGCTTATAAGGTAGCATTGTCAGCTCTCTCGACAGGTGTACCAGATTCTTTAGTACATGTCACACATTTTCATACCGATCAGGTTCAACCGAACTGGTCGAAAAGTAGCAAGTACAAAAAGATTGCACAAATTGATTCACACATTTTTTATCGTCCTACCTATTGACAACCTATAATAAATCTGTATAATAGTACCTATAGAAACTAAACAACAACCAACGGAGTAACAGATTATGAAGTATTTCCACGTAAAATTGAATACAGTGAATATGTATATGGACATCTACGGACAAACTCGCACCCATTTTGTTGCGGCTGAAGATGAAAAAGAGGCTTGGATCAAGGCCGCTGATGAAGAAGCACTCAACACAGTTGAGTGGAATGATGAATTCGCACTAGATGGATCAATGGAAGTACCAATGATCTATTCCCTTGCCAGTGTCGCTGAAATCACTCAAGAAGACGTGCGAGCACTTCACCGAATGGGAATCATTGACTGGACAGTAACAGCTTAAACAACCAACGTCACTACTTAAAAATGCCCTGAACATTCAGGGCATTTTTTATAACACTATCATCCCTTTACCACAAGTCATTGGGGCATGTCAAGTAATTTGTATATAAAAATAATACTTGACAGCCAGTAACATTTATGTATAATAGTACATATAGAAACTTAAACCACGGAGAAACAAACATGAACTTATATATGATCACACGACCAAACGGATTAATTGATTACGACGAAGCCGAAGAAATGGTTATCGCTGCCAATTCAGAAAATGAATGTAGAACACTGGCAACCACAAAAGCCGGTGATGAAGGCAAGGCCACATGGCTTGACCCTAAAATAACATTGTGCGTAAACATTGGCACAGCTAACGACACCATTACAAATCCAATGGTACTGTGCCGTGACTATTTTGAAGCGTGATGATATGAACAACATAACTAAACACGGCCCATCAGTTCAACAGGAACGTAGTACTAAGGGTGAGTTGATTCATGAACCCTATTGGCTGCATGGTAGATCATATAATGTACGAGGCCCGGCTGTTTATGCGGGACGTGGTGCAATGAAAGAACTTATAGCAGAGATGGAAGCGTTGGAAGCTTGGGGAGAAGAAGAATTGCTGTTCATTATGGGAATAGGTGACCATCCTCCTATTACCTCTAAAACCAATGATGACTCCAATGACGATGTAAGTAAACATCTATCACCCCAAACATCATTGGCACCTTGACAACAATACTAATTCAATGATATACTTAACCTAAGTTAATACAAATAGGAACTCAATCATGTTGGTAACGAATAAAGATATCGAGTATCAAGCAGCACCGTACCATGGCATCATCGCTACCATTCCTAAAGGTACACCCGTTACTCTTGCCACTAACATAGATAGCACTGATGAATACTGGGTAGGTCGATGGGAAGGGATGTCAGACATTGCTATGAGTTGGAAACGTAACTACGGCTTCCTAGTCTCTGATGAAGATGTAACCAAAGGATAACATACTACTATACCATACGATCATAACACTGTCAACCCTTGACAGTACCATAGGAGTAGGGTATACTTACAGTAGGGTAAAGGATACCAGAGTATACCATAGGGTACACACCCCCCCTACCCAAAAACTGAAAACATGTTTGGGATATTTTTTCTATATAAAACAATAAAAATATATGACCCCATGGGGGGTGCTAAGACAAGGAAATGTATATATACAATTGTTTTTAATTTCAGAAGTCTTTGTGTGGGAAACTGTGTATAGGTTTGGTTATATGGTATGGAGGTAGTATAGTATGTAAATGGTGATAGTACAGTTAAAATTTTTTTGGTAATTTTTTTTTATAGGGTAATAGGGTATAATAATGAATGATGATAAAGATCGTATAATGGTGGTGTTACCTCGTGGTAATCCTTGTGGTGTACTTGAGGGTATTAGTGCTGGTTTAATAATGAATGATACTGTAGTGTCTGTGGAGTCAGAAGAGTATCGAAAGAATCAGGAACGTGAAAAGCGTGAAGACCTTGCGTTTTTACAAGGTAGTGAAGCGTATCGAGGTGGTATAGCGGTAACAGATATACCGTATGATTTAGTAGACGTTGAATATTACTATTGGCGTTATGGATGGTTTAGTGAAAGTGAAAAGGGGGAACAATTATGAAACTAATTGAAGTAGAAAAGTTATTCGACTGTTTTCCGGGTGCATTTGATCTTGAGGTGTATGATTTAAAAGTAAACCGATGGTTGAAAATTGAGATAACTTTTATTGCGAATCTGGTAGCAAGGGGTCATGGCCCTTCAGCCAATGCCGAGTACCGTGCAGTCGCAAAGATTCCTGAAGGTGTTCCTCCATTAACAGAGAAAATGAAAGAATACCCTATGATATTCCTCGGTCAAGGGCGAGACAGATATTGGCGAGTGGTCACAGAGTTAGCTGAAGGTGGCTATTTCCTTGATGTCGAAAGTTATGATGTTTGGACAAGAGTGTATCGTCTTGCCATCCATGATCCGAGAGAAATGTTACTCATATATGCAGATGATCCTAATGCTAAGAGGTTGCATTCAATTTACACTTTATATGGGATTGGTACGTTCGGGGGAATAGGAGAATAAAATGGTTGATTATCTTGATTAGGCTATTTACTTTCTTATAAAGGTATGATATAGTGTTGTATTAAAAGGAAGAGGAACAATTATGAAAAGATTTATATCGTTTGGTTCAATTGAGCAATTCCGAAGCATTGTCAAAGAAATGTCTGAGTTAGATAATTCACCGACCACTGTTTTGGGGACTATTACTGAGAAAATTCATGGCACGAATGCATCTGTGTGTTGGAATGCAGAGGATGGCTTGTGGGTACAGTCTCGCAATACCATTATCACACCAGAAGCAGATAATGCTGGTTGTGCTGCTTGGGTCATGAAAAATGAAGATGCTTGGATGGGAATCATCCGACGATTATTAGCTGGTGGTGGAACTAACGTGACCGTTTCAATCTACTTTGAGTGGTGTGGTGGAAATATTTTTTCTAACAGTGCTGTATCTGGATTAGATAAACGTGCAATCATATTTCCTCATTACAGGATTACAGATGATAAGACTGATGATTCAGAATGGGTGAAACTTCCGGAATTCTGGGCTGAACACTATCCAGAAAGCAATATATTCTTTGGTCATCTAATTCATCAGCGATTGGTCTATCTCGACTTTGAAACCCCCGCAACGACCAATAATAAATTGCTAGAGCTTGTTGATGAGTATGAGAATAAATCACCGACTGCACAGTTCTTTAATCTACCTGATAATATTGGTGAAGGGTATGTTGTTACATTTTGGTGGAATGATCGTCTTTATCGCTTTAAGGTTAAAGGTGAGAAGCATTCCGCTACCAAAGTTAAAACATTGAAGCCTGTTGATGAGGTGTTAGAAAACAAGAAGCGTGAGTTTGCAAATTATGCTGCTAATGCAGATCGCTTAGAGCAAGCTTGGCAGACTGTGTTTGGGATTGACAACGAACTCAACGCACCTGATATAAAATTGATGGGAGACTTTCTTCGTGCCGTTAATAAGGATGTCATGAAAGAGGAGTCGGATATTATGGAAGAGCAAGAACTCGATCCAAAGATGGTCAATTCTAATATTTCAAAGATCGCTAGGCTTTGGTTCATGGAACAATTGGATGGAGAATGGTTGAAATGAGTACATTGACCAGCCAAGAAATACGTGCATTGTATAAACGGTTTCCGGGGGCATATACATTACAAATATTGTTTGATAATAATGAGTGGGTTAATGTATCAATTAATCACTACAACAATACTTTTACGTATCGACTTTATCCAATCCTCCCAGAAGGGTTGCCATGGCCCACACAAGACATGATTGATCGTGCAATGGTGTATATCGGGACTAGGCCGAAGCCCGATTGGCCTTTCGAGGGTGCATGCCTTGACTTGGCTTGGACTACTGGAACGTGGGGTGGTGGTGAGAGTGTTCACTACTGTATTGATCCAAGAGAATTGCGAACCAGTGAGTTGTTTAACAAATACCAAGAAACACTAAAAGGAGAAACTGTAGTGGCATATAAAACGTTGGAAGTGTTTGGAGAATCTGAAGGTAAAGAGTTGGAATACCCAAAACTGAAACTAAATTCTCGTGGTCAATTGATATTGGTAAACACGAGTGGTCAGAATATTGGTACTTTAACTTATTTTCAGGATGGGGAGTTGTGTACTTCAGATGGTTGCAAACAAGTGTTAGAGCGTAACCATATGGCTACAGACTTTGCTCAGTGGGAAAAAAATGGGTCGATTAAAGTGGGGTCATGAAAAACTCATCTGAATCTGAAAATACTCATCCTACGGCAACTGAAAAAGCTAAAAAATTATTTGAATCTCAGATTTTTGAATCTAAAGAAATGGTTAGGTTTACACCACGTGACACTTGATAAAGAGCTTTATGTGGCTGTTATAGATCATCTATCATTTATGATACAATAAGAAAATTGGAGAATAATAATGAATGACGATGATGATTTGAAAACTATGATCGACCCGATGATCTCGATTGGTGCTGCTGATGGTATAACTAATATTAAACCTAACCTTGGGGACACGACTATTAGTTCTACGGGGAAAATATCAATATATGATGGTATATCATGGCTGGATGGCAATAATATTAGTACTGATGCTATACTACACCCTATTCATCAAGAAGCAGCACAAGAACCAGCATTGGTGTTGGAGCAGATTGCAGATTTAGATCAATTGAGTTTAGATGAGTATCTAATTAAGTACGGAGAGGATGCGGAGCTTGAGGCATCTACCCTTGCACTTAACTATTTGAATAGTGATAGTATTGTATAAATAGTTATCTAAAGGTTACGAGATTATTATGAGGGTATTAGAAGTATTACGTGAGGCACCGATAGCTGACATATCCCATGTTGGAGATTTTTCAAAGAACAGTTCATTTCGTCATGGTAGGGATCGAGCGGTTGTTACGCATCCTGCATCTATAGAGAATATCAAGAAGAAGTTTGGTAATACTAATCAGGACATTAATTTAATATTTGTTAACACGCCACAGGGTGGTCGTGAGACGGAGGTTGGTGAGGTAGGGATGAAATATGTTATACAGAATTTAGGTGAGGAGGTAGCAAAGGTTGTTAACAAGGTGCATACTGGTAATGAGATAACGGTAATTTTGACAAATAATAAGGGCGAGCAGAGGTTTCATATGACTCCATGGATCATAGCTCATAGGATGATGCACGTGTTTGCTAGGAAGGGTGTAGTGCGTAGTACTGGTAGTAATAGTAGTAGAGTGTATGGTGAGTTCAAGCGCCAGATGATTAATATATTTTTGACTGATATTATGCCAGCGTATGGACGCAGTAACATGGGTAATCCTGATAGGGTAAATTATGCAGGTGGACAAGATCGAAATGCTCAATTAGTATTCAAGCATTTTTTCACAAAGGTGTGTACTTTTAAATCGGCTAGGGATAATAAGTTACGAGACTGGTTTGAGGTATTCAATGAGTTGGGTGCTCAATATATTACGACTGGTAATGTTAAGTTTAATGAATTACCTCAGAGTTTTGGTACAACGGCAACCGGAGTAATGCATTTACGTAGCGATGATCGTCATGCCGTGGAGCATGCTTCTGATCAGTTAGATATGCTTTCACGGGATGCGGAGATCATGGTAGATGATCTATTAGGTTCTGCTCTTGGAAATATATTTGTAATGTGATGATGCAACGATGAAAATTAATAAAATTTTAAAATTGATTGAGGGCTTCGAAGATATTGATTATCTATTGGAATCCATTGAACAGTTTTCTAATAGTGTTAGGGAGCGGTTAGGTATTGCTCAGTTTTCTCTATATGAGAAGGGTGATGATATCTATTTGAACACTATCATTGTCGGGAAGGAGAATCAAGGGAAGGGTTTAGGTTCTAAAGCGATGGAGATGCTTATTAACTATGCTGATCGTTCTGGAAAGAGGCTTATATTAACCCCTGCTGTGCAGGATAAAATACACGGTACTACTTCTAGAGCTAGGTTGGTTAGGTTCTACAAGCAATTCGGCTTTAAGGAGAGCAAGGGTAGAAACATCGATTATGAAATTGGTGCTGGTAAGATGTATAGAGAGCCTACCCAGTAATTTAGTTTTTACATTTTTTATAAGTTATCAAAAATAGTACCATCTTTTTCACGTTGAATCAAGTTTTGTATTGCTGGATTTGAAGTTTTATGACTGACGATGGATATTTTAAGGTCTTGGTGATGAAACGCTCGAAGTGCTTCTTCTAGAGCGTTGATGATCCATTCTTCTTTATTACCAAACGCTCCACCACCCAATAATGTTAGGTATACTTTTTTATTTTTGAGATATGCCATGGAGAGTGTAGCTTCGTATGCTGCTCTTAGTATTAATTCCGCTAATGGTTGATATCTAGGATCATTTGGTTCCTCATTGTAGGCGACAGGTAATGCGGAGCAAAATATCTGATCTACATGGTTAAAATGGTTATGCATACCAAGGGTGACAGTTGTATTCTCTTGTAGAGGAAATTCCATTAACTCTTCCATAACTTTTCTGGTCGATATTGCTGCATAAAATTCTCGCAATGAGATATCATTAGCTTGTATTTTTTGTTTACTAAATCGTAGAGTTAGTTCGTCTAGTTTTTCATAATTTATTATAGCATATCCATTTTTCATAACCCAATATTGATGTGTGTTGTTATGTAGAAATTCTTCTACACGATGTAGAGTGTTTATAGGGGGATGGAAGTAGTTTCTATAGATGGTGGCGGCACCACATGCTATGGCACTGGCGGGGCCTTGAGTATGATCATCTTCATAAATGGTTACACCATCTTCAGGTGTCAGGTCTGGGTTAGCCATTTCTAGTGCATTAAATTGTGAAGCCACTTGGAAGAGTGCTCCATCATTTTCTGGCATTGTATAGAGGTCTTGGACATCGGCCACAATTTCATTAATTGAATTAGGTTTTTGGAGTCGGGTTGCTCTCATCGCTTTAACCTTTGAACGTATACTATCTAGTGTTGGAGTTGTTAGGTCACCCACTTGATAACGGACTGGTGTTGGAGCATAGCAGTGAATTTCTAATTCATTTGTGAATTTATTTCTTTCTAGGGACACACAGTTATTGATATTTTTTGTATCTTCTGAAGTGCCTGTAAGCTTTTCAAACCAACTATGTTGTTTAAGCATTACACATCTTCTGAGAATATTTTAACTATTCGTGTTTTCGTGATTTGCTCTTCATATAGAGCTTTAGCTTCCGCCAGTGCGAAATCTTCACTATCGAGTTCAAAGTACATCTCCCCATCTATATTTACATCTACATCGAACCAATCAGAGTCGCCATTGTAACGTTTCTGAATATGATATGTCGCAGTACCGTTGCCTCTTATTCTTTCCTCTACTCTAAAATCGTCCATCTTAAATTCTCCTTTGGATAGCTATTATATTATATCGGGTGGTTAATGTCAATAGTCATATTGGTATTGACACTATATTTGGAATATGGTACTATGGCCATCTAAATTGGAGAATAATGATGAGCAGAACAGGTTTTGGTTGGAAATTTAAGAACTTTTTATATCGTGTCAATAACCCACGTTTTTGGCAGCAAAATGAGCCAACAAGTTGGCAATGGGACAAGGTACTGAACGAGTTGCTAGATGACCACAAGGTGATAGTTACTGGTCGGAATACTTGTGAGATCGGGGATTATACAATATGGATTTCTAATTATCCCTACTCTTTTGGATATGTGTACAACAGGGAAGATGTACTTCAGATGTCGGTGGTTTTACCCGCACCACTCACTAGGGTTAGATTGGGTAACGCAGTGAAATTTGCAATGTTTATGAAAGAGGCGGAACTAAACGGGATGAAGTAGTGAGTAATACTACGTATCCCGTTGGAGTTGATGAGGTCAATCACCTTTTCTCCGACCATCTTGCATCTACAATGCACAAAACATTATTTGAAATATGGTACTATGGTCGTCTAAATTGGAGAACGCCATGTTATGGAACAAACGTAAGAAAAATGTGAGTAATAAACAGAATGATATTATAGAGGAATATCCAAACTTAAATTTGTTAGATGATAAGCTCATGCTATCAGAAATGTTTGCTACTGATGTCCGTTGCACTTATCGTAATACCAGTATTAGATATAGTCGTGTTCCTATGAACATGACTGAAGAAGATTGTCAAACCATGCTAACCTTTTTAGAACGGTTACATAGCTACGGCAAGGACCGTAAGGTTGTTTCAGATTATATTAGTTCTAAAGTTCTTACGTTTTTGGAAAGCGATTATTTAGATACTATTACAGCATTTGATGGAGACTGTAGTACGCGAGTCACATTCCCAAAAGTTATTAGTCCCTTCTCTCCATATGGTGAACAGAGTTTACCCAAAAGAATGATAGCAGATATAAGTGTTAATGATATGAAGTATGATAGCTCTTTAATAGGTATAGGTGCCAAACAGATACAGGTATATGATGTGCTGGAAAATGAACGCTTCACAGAGTTGCTAGAGATTACACCAGCCGAACATGACCTACTTACAAATAATTATCCCCTTGCTGCCATAACATTACCCGTGCATCGGGATGTTTCGGTTATTGGGAATGACATGCTAGAAATGGTAATGGTAAAACTCAATACTATTAATAGTGGATTAGTGAAACATATATGTTGTATCCCAGAAGCGGTGGAGCCTGTTATGGATAAATTGAATCAAGAGTTTGGATTGTACCGCAGTGACTAGCAGTGTATTACTACTGGTGATTGCTGTACATTTATCCGAACCCAATGATAATGATAAAGATGAGGAGGTTGAGCATTGAAGTTATTGAACAAAATAATCCGTGAAGTGCCTGACAAGGAATTAGGTGATGATTACTATCAAATGTATAACCAGCAGAAAATATATGGAGGGGGAACGGATATCGGTATTTTAGCTACGGTTCCAAAGAAGGTTGATTCTACTCCTGTCAAATTTTATATTGGTATGACCAAATATCCCAACAAAGTATCCCATACATTTACTACGGGTGAGAGTGGTGATCCGGTACCCCGCGTAGATGAATTGTTTAAATTGATATTTGGGCGATCTTCATATAAATAGTTTTATAAAATCGTAATGAGGTTATGTTATGCGAGATAAAGAAGTTTTAAAATTTACTGTTGGTAATGATCAATATACTTATGTTGGTGCCGCTGAAGAAGAAGATTTTGACAGTCATGGTGCTAACAATGTGAAAGTATATCACACTGTAGTTGATCCCGCTGGTAAAAAACAGCGAATGGATTGGAGTCCATACCAGTACCCCACCGAAGAAGATTTGGTTAAATGGGTGAATTTGGGAATGCCGGATCGTACATTCTTTAACACTAATGGACCTATAGACTCTGAAATGATGGCTCGTACTGATCGCATGGACGAATCAGAATTTCCTTTTCTAAGTTCACTATAAGGTTTAACATGGAAATTCAAAAACTACTAGAGCTAATTGAACCAGAAGTTAAAAGTTACAACATGAAAAATCGTCGCTTTGATCAACGATCTTCTAGTGCTGATGTAAATCCACATGTATTAGATGACGATGAAAGAGAAAAAGGATATGTGGGTGCGGGGTTCTACTCCGTGGTTAAAAAGGATAGAGACCCACACTTTGTACAAAAAACTAGTAGAGATGCTAAACGTGCGCCCACCGATGGATATTGGTTCTTTATAAAGCGTGTAGTGGATAACAAGCTTTGGGAAAATCCATATTTTCCAAGAGTGTATCAATTCAAAAAGTTTTATAAGGGTAGCCAAGCCCATTACCGGGTAAAACTGGAAACATTAACCGAAATTGAACTGTTAAGAAAAGATGAACTATTGACAATATTAAACCGTATGGTTGGTCAAGATGTTGAAGATATTGGGATGGTCCAAGATCGCATGAAGGCTTACGATGTTTGTGAATTGATTGTCGAGGTTATGAAGAATGTATGGGACGATTCGGTTTCAGGTCGCAATGCAGAAAAGCTCGACACTAATTTAGTATCTGCTATGAGAGAATTGAAAAAGATGGGTGGCAACAATTTCAGTTATGACCTTCACAAGGCTAACGTCATGGCTCGTCGTGGCCCACACGGACTTCACCCTGTAATCATAGACCCGTTCGGTGCTACCAAATATAAAAATTAATTATTACAACAACCCCCCAAATAGGGTAGTATAACCCCAATTTAGGGTTGTTTTTATGGTCGTCGGTTCCATTTTACGATAACACCTTCCTTACTATCACCCATAATATTAGCACCACAACCACCCGACAATTCTAAGCAGTTCATCTCCCACACAACACCCTTTTTAACAATATTACCCATTATATCCCATATACAACCAAACTGTCAAACTCATCATACAGTTTGACAGTGGTAGATGGCATATGATATAATTATTACTTGATTCTAGGAGAAATAATCATGGTTTTTAAAAATAATAGGTTTTTTAGTAAGTTTATTGAGGCATACTTTCAACCCGATCATAGATTTGGGGTTGCCATTGCTGGGGGTTTTATGATATTCTTGGCTTATATAGTATTACCAATGACACTAGTAGCACTTTTTTTTGCGGAAATTTGTGGAAGAGTGTACGATAGGGACGATATTCCCGGATTTGTATTCATTATCGCAGTGGCTATGACAATATCAACAATAATATTGTCTATTTTTGGTGTATTGTTATGGTGGTCATATATAATCCCGGCAACCACAGTTATTTTTATTGTATCATTACTAACTGGGGCTATAATGGTGCCATATTATCTTTATAACGGTAAAAATGTACCAAAAAGTTGATTTTTTTACGAAAATGGGATAATTTTAACGTCTTCATCGACGGAAAATCACGTATATCTCGAAATTTACACAGAAATTAAAAATATAAGAGGCTTCAAATGAAAAACATATTAAATATTGAAAACCATACGTTTCTTACTGAAGGTGAATCAGTGGAATCTAATTTTGTACGACTTTTTAGTAAAATTCCCAACCATACTATAACTCTATACGAGATGGATATGGAGAATTACACCCAAGTTGGAGAATTTGTGAAACGATGTATTGACTTTTTTGCAGAGCATTCCACTAATATAACTACAAGTGTATATAACAGTCAATATGATGGAAAATTTATGCACTATATTACATTGTACGGGGAAAATGCCTTAATGGTTATACGAGCAGACATGAAGGAGATGGCTGTTGGAATTACTAAAGAAACCTTTCATACACTGATTAATAATAAAGCTGACAAGATTTCAATATCGTTTGATAGCGATTCTCAGTTTGGTAAAGAGGTATACGAAAAATGTTTCGATCAGTGTACCACTATAAAAAGTAAAGGTAACAAAGAGGCATCGTTCAATATCATTGAAGCTGCTAGTAATGGGAGCTTGTATATTGATAAAATAAATGTGAAGATTGAAGATGATATTGATATCGACCTTATGTACAATGATGGCTTTGAGGACGTACATGAAAACATTCTGAGAAACCTTCGAGAAGAGTCCACCGGACTTATAATGTTACATGGTGGTATAGGCTGCGGTAAGACAAGTTATATCCGTAGATTGATCATAGAGCTTTCTAGTGGAAAGAAACAGGTCATTTATATGCCACCCGATATGGCTAATAGCATTTCATCACCTAGCTTCATGAAATTTTTACGCGAACATAAAAACAGTATCATTGTTATTGAAGATGCAGAGAACATATTGAAGAGTAGGGAAGCTGGGGCCAATTCATCAGTGGCGAATATACTTAATACAACTGATGGTCTCATGGGAGACGCCTTGCAGTTACATTTTATTTGCACATTCAATGCTGATAAGCAAGACATAGATCAGGCTCTATTCAGACCCGGACGATTGCTCCAAGAGTACAAGTTCGATAAACTTACCGTAGATAAAGCTAAAAAGCTTTGGGATAGTCTTGGGAAACCTTCAGATGAGTTCCCTGATACCGAAATGTCTATAGCTGAGATTTTCAATCACAATGATAGAATCGAAATAGAAGAGAAGAAAAAGGGTAGTTTTGGGTTCACACCTGAATCCTGAAATTACTGTTCAACATTGCGAAATGTTAATATCAAATAGGAAAATATTATGCCAACAGTTATAACAGTTAAACTGTTAAAGTCTCTTGACGCGAGTCCCCAGTTCATAAATTTGGTAGAACGGAACAACCTTGAGGGCTTCCCGTTAGATCGCTTAACTGAGATTGAGGGTGATTATTGTGGCTATATTGAATGGCTCAAGAATGCTTTGAGTACTACTACTTTTTGTGAGCGTGGAAATATTATAGAACGTATGGGTTTTTTTGGTGCAACACTATATGAGTATGACTTAGACAACAAGTTGACTAAACAAATATTACCACACGGTAGTTCAATATTATACGAATATGACACTTGTGGTAATAAAATTAAAGAATCATTTGCAAATGGAAAATCAGATATGTTTGTGTATGATGATTGTGATAGACTGACTAAAACTATAAACTCCTTTGGATATGAAACAGTATATGAATATGATACTAGAGGTAATATGTTTAAACAGTTCAACAGTATAACCAACAATACACTAACGCGGGAATTTAAAAATTACAATGATGGCCAATTAAGACGGCTGGATAACATGTACATCCCATTCTTCCATAAGAATAAGTTCAAACACGTATGGGACTATATGATATGGGTGATAGCGAGTCGGGGAATTCACAGTTTTGAATTCCCCGACCGTGAAGGTGCCTCTAATGGTGAAGTAAAGCGATGGATAGAGCAGGGTGCGGTTCTCATCAATGGCAAACGTTGTAAACCTTTTGATGCTATATCTTTACCCATCGAAAGCCTAATACTTTTTCCAAAAGGTAAAAACAGAAACACGCTAATCTAATCGAAAGCCTTTCCACGCTGTAGTTCATCTATTAAGCATAGTTTAATGTCATCCCAGTGATCAAATGATAGAATGTCTGGATGTGAGTCCTCATACTGAATGAATGGTGTATTTATTTTAATACTCAGTATGCCACTCTCGGCACATCCATTCAAAAAGTCATGACGATCATCTACTAAGGCATCTATTCTAGCCAAGTATTTTTCTTTAGTAACCAACTGGCCAAAGTTACCTTTTCCGAAATGTCTAACAAGATTATTAAACTTGGACCTTCCCCCATTACCTTTGTTGTGGGTTACAAATACAATATTGAAATATTCCATCAACTCCTTGATAGACTCTACTGCACCATCAACTGGTTCAATTGTATCGTATACACCTTCGTTTCTCCAAAAGTCTAGTGTCTCAATGTTATCATTATATGGTTCACTGAAGTGTGTAGATATATCATAGTTTACTTGGTGTCCCTGAGCAATAAAATCATCAATGTTATTGGGTAGGTCTTCATTCATGGTCATATTTTTTAACCATGCCCACCATGCCCTATCGGATCGTAAAGTGGTCAAATCGACATCTACGCCTAGGGTTGGTTTTGATTTATCAGTTTTATACGTCATTATGTTCTCCAAAAAAGTTATCAATTTCTATTGCTACAGCATTTACTTGATCTTGAATGCTAGTGTTATTATCCCGCACCCTTCTGGTAATCTCTGGAAAATCAGTGATAAAGTCTCTACTATCATATTCAAAAGTGCAACCCTCACGCCCCCATTGTAATATTAGAAGACTGTTTGGTGTAAGACCCTCTTTGAGTGGTAACACTTCTTCTTCGAATCCACCATCGGGAATGATGAAATTGTTTTTACTATTTCGCTGAATATATTCAAGTACTCTGTCACCAAAGTATCTTTTACCGTGAACAGGTTTAACCCAATCTTCACTAATTTTTATCAAATAGTTACGTTGGGATAATCCACCAAGTTTACTCCAAGGTAATTCTTTATTTTCGGAGTTATACCTATGCTCCCACTCCTCTAAAGGTATTCCTGAAACCATTAACGCGATTTCGATAAGTTTTCCTTTGAACGAGGCCATTCCAAAATCGGGTGATCGTTTTATTATCCCTTCAGCTATAGTATCTTTACCACCTCTCGGTGGGCAATTCAAAATGACTATCTTTTGCATATCATGTTCCTTATTTTGATTATAATTATCCATTCTTGTGTTGTAACTGTCAACCTAAATAACACTCTTTAAATATTGACTTAAATATGTTTAAGAATGTACACTCTCCAAGTACAACAACACTAACAAGGAAAATATTATGCCTGATGAAAATGTAACAACGCAACAAAACGTAGTCTATAAACTTTTTAACTCATTGAGAAATAAGATAAGTGGGCTATTTTTCAAAACCCCCATAAATCCAAAAGCTATAAAGCTCAAAACGATTCCACGACCTCTTCCGATTGATAATGGAAAATACCACAGACATAAATCCAATAACAACTCTTTACCTTATGTGATTTTATCAGAAGCGTATGGGCTACGTGATGAAAATCTAACTATAGATTTGGACTCTCTTATTAGAGATGCTGAAGAGCGAGATGCTGTTGTAAAACTTCCCATGCTAGAACAGTTTCTGTTAATGATGACGAACGATCAACACCGTAAGGATTTCTTCACAATCAATTATTACAAACAGTTTTCGTCAACAATTGAGTCGGAGGTAATAGAAAAATTTAGAATGGCTGATATGATGTTTAGGCACCCAGACAAGACATTATACATTTATAATGAAGATAGCTTCGGGGACGGTATAAAGTTCTATCAATTTCAGATTAGACATGACCTAGATAATCTTGATGAAGTTATCTTGGGAGAAGACCTTATCATTTTTGCCATAGATTTAAATGATAATGCATTGACAACTGCACTGAACGAGCATAAAGCTGTTAGTCGTATTTTTAGAGGGGTTAGAAGAAACCTCTATCAGACCTCCCGCCTCATAAATTATAGAGTTAACCCATTAGAGTCTGTATTTTCTAGTATCGTTAAGACTAGTGAAGAGGAAGAAGAGAAGGTAAATAAAATACTGTGGGATGTCCTAGCTAGTGAAGAGGAAAAAGAGGAAGAAGAGAAGGCAAATAAAGTACTGTTGGATTCTAATCCGGAATATCGTTTAGTCAGTAAAAAGAAATGGTATAGTTTATCCGACTTTCATCCACGTGGTGACAGTGAACCCAGTGAACCCAAGATTGATGATTATTGGGTGACAAACCATTTCGATATAAGACAGTGGGACGGTTGTGAGTGGAAAAAGGTCAAGTGGTACAGTAAAGAGGATATGGAGGATATAGAGGATGATACAAAAGATGCTTGACATATCCGCGCTAAGTGTGTATCATTCAATGTTCGCAATGGTGCGAGTGTAAAAACTTTTATATAATAAGGATTATAATATGACAACACAAAAACAACGACGCTTTACAAAAACTCAGGTTTGTGCTATTCGACATTCCATTAACGTACTAAACGAATCTGCTAGTTCTGTAGCCAAACGCTATTCTGCTGCAAGTTCCACCGTTAACAGAATCGCAATGGGTGGTAGTTATGCGGATATCCCTATGGCTCGCCCAATTCCGGGTTTCCCCAGCTACCTAGCATATCCAAATGGTAAAGTGTGGTCTACGACTCGTAGCAAGTTCCTCAAGAGCGTAAACAAGGGTAGTGGTACCTACTACAATCTCTGGAACGGTAATGACCGTCAGGCTATCCCACGCAAGGGATTTGAGCAGCGTATGTTCAGCTAAGTAGTAGTTTTAAAACGCATAAAAAAAAGGGGCCAATGGCCCCTTTTTTCATTTTACAATTTCAATCAGTTTACACTTTCGAAGATTTTCTGTGCCTTATTTACTGTATTGCTAAAGCTTTCCATCAATTCCTCTCTAAACTCGTTTCCTTCTTGGACTAAAACATTAGCCTGTTTGATATTTTTTTGCTTTTCTTCAAGCTTTTGGGCACTGTCAGCACTTTCAATAAGCTGCTTTGCGCTCTTCAATGTTTCTGAAACTCTCTTGAAGCCTGACTTCAGATCAGAGTCATCAACATTTACTTGCTCGTTCAATGTGCTAAATTCGTTTTTGTAAAGTGCCAAGTCTTGCTTAGATTCTCTAAGAAGAGAATTGTACATTTTCTTAACAGTCTTAACGTTATTGTGGATTTTATTTTCGACTAACAGTTCGTGGATTATGCTCATTATTCGTTACCTCTTTTATTGAAAACATCAAAATCAAATTCTTCATCATCTTCACTGTCATCATCTTCACCATCCAGTTCTAGGTCAGATAGGGAGGGACTGAAGGTTTCTTCATCATCATCACCCATATCGTTACCATCTTGATCTAGTCCTAACATACTGCGAAGTTTGTCAGTAATATCTACTCTCTTTTCACCAGCAAAGGATTCTTCATCCTCATCGCCCATGCCAAGTTCTCCATGGTCGCCGTGTTCATCGTCGTCACCCATACCATCCATGTCGTGATCGCCTATACCATCTTCTTCGCCATCTGCGCCACTGAAGTCTATGTCGCCACGGTCATCATCCTCACCTTCATCGTCGTTACCAAAAGAAAATTCATTTCTTTCTTCATCCTCGTCAGTATTTGAGAACTTGATATCGAATTCTTTTAAAATGTTTGTTAGTTCGCCCATTGTTGCTACCTTGCAATTTCCATACTATTTATATATTCCGATTAACAGTTGAAACATTTGACTTAACTGCACCAAGTCCCTAATATTCATGGGTAGATAAAAAAGGAGATACCATGCACATTGAAGAAAGTGTAAAGTTAGACTTTTCTGACGTACTTATTCGTCCTAAGAGAAGTACTTTAGAAAGTAGAAAAGATGTTGACCTCAATAGAACATTAGTTCTACCATATGGTCAAGAGATACGATGTGTACCTGTAATGAATTCAAATATGGGGACATGTGGTACGTTCGAGATAGCACGGATATTAACAGATCATAACTGTTTGGCAACTGTTCATAAGTATCACACCAAAGAACACTGGGTTAAGTTTGGTAATAGTATAACAAACCTCCATAATGTGTTCTTTCCGGTTGGGATGAATAATGAAGATTTGGATTTTCTGGAAGAAGTGAATGTTGAACTTGGTCAAAGAATTAGAATGGTCATGGTGGATGTTGCCAATGGATATACTCAAAAATTTATTGACCATGTTTCTAGAATACGAGAGCGATTCCCAGAATTCACCATCGCTGCTGGGAATGTTGTCACCGCAGACCTCACCGAAGCTCTTATAATAGCTGGGGCTGATATTATTAAGGTGAATATTGGTGCTGGCTCAATGTGTACGTCTAGACTTAAGGCCGGTGTGGGGTATCCACAACTTAGTGCGGTGATCGAATGTGCTGATGCTGCTCATGGTGTTGGTGGTCATGTTATATCTGATGGTGGCTGTTCACAGGTTGGAGACTTTTCCAAAGCCCTAGGTGGTGGTGCCGATATTGTAATGTCCGGGTCATTTTTCGCGGGATGTGATGAATCTGATACAGAAATCATCGAAGATTTTGGTGAAAAGTATTGTATTAACTACGGAATGTCCTCTAGAACTGCACAGGATCGCTTCAACGGGGGTTTAAAGAGTTACAGAAGCAGTGAGGGAAGAACGGCCAGAATACCTTATGTAGGAAGCGCAGAGGACGTTCTAGCAGATATTTTGGGTGGCATACGAAGCACATGTACTTACGTTGGTGCCAAAACAATTAAAGAACTACCTAAACGCACGACCTTTATCCGGGTAAATAATACCCACAATAGAACATTTGAACATACAACTATAGGAGATTAATCAAATGAAAATACTTATTTTTAAACATTCGCATACGTTCCAAGAGATCATCGCAAAAGTAGAGGATGATGTAGCTAATGATATTATCCAAAACGGTATACAATCCGTATCAGCCGTATCGGTAACTGATCCACTTGTTGTTATGGTTCAACATCAGGAGGCAGGTGTAGGAATCGCTCTAGCACCGTTTTCGTATGTACTCCACCATGACACTGCTATATTAGACACTTCGTCTATGTTAACAGCCTTTGAAGCATCATCGGAATTGGAAAAGGGTTACAAATCGCAAACTAGTGGTATAGCTATAGCATCCTCGCTACCAGCATAATTAACTCCACATGCGGAATGGGTTTGAGCTATTGGCTTGACCCAGTTCCCACCTCTTATCGATATACTGCTCTTGCTCTGTTATTTCATTGATCATTGCAGCCTCATCCCACTCTTCGGGTGACGTATCCCAACATAGTGTAACGTTTCTCACTATACCATTTTCTTCATCGAACTGGTAGAAAAATGATACCCCACCCAAGGAAGTTCTGTTATTTTTATCTTGTCTTTTCTGCTCATACATTGCCTTCTTCGAGAGAAAATTGTTTACCAACAGGGTAATGTGTGAAACCTTTTTTGATTGTTCTGCGGTTAAAAGCTTTACTTGTTCCATTTTGAATTATAAATATCGTTATATAATGTTATTTATCCATGAACTTTTTAAAAGAACTTCAATTATTTGAATCAGAGAAAGCGGCACAGAAAGAGATTCAGTATTCTATTGATACTGTCAACGAGCTTTATAACGAGTGGAAAAAGGTTAAAAGGCGTATCAATGCTGTTAACATTGTTTCTACAACTGCTAACAAACTGTCTACCATATCACCTGCCATAATCAATAGGGTCCACGAGACGACTAGATTAAAAGCTGCTACACTTATTATGCGATGCTTAGATGCTCCCTATTGGAAACCTTTATCAGAAAAAGCTAATGTTTACAAAAAGTTATCTCCACTTCTGGGTGCATTAGAAGATTATGATGTTAGAACCGGTAATGGTTCTACGCTTAAACAAGCAGTGTTAACTAGAATGGGTGCAGCGTATAGTTTTCAAAACAGATTGGAGGATGGTTCCATTGTATTTGTGGCCTACGATCCAAAGATAACTCCCAGTTATTTGAAATATCTTTTTGGAAATGAGGATAAGTTTGTAGTACAAACCTACAAGATGCAAATTCTTGGGATGCCCCAAGAATTTGCATCTCTTATAGATTTAATAAAGATTAACCACGAGAAAGGGGTTCAGAAATACAAAGCTTCTGGTGACAAAGTTAAACAATCGTCATAATTCCGGTTCTGTACCCGCCCTATAAGGTCTGTATGCCCTTTCGGGTTACATATCACTCTTGAGTTATGTCCCATCAACATATCGATGCTATCGTGGGTGTGGCCGTGTATCCAAACTCTTAGCGGAAGGTGATCAAACATACTCTCTAGTCCAGTGTTTGCAAACATGCAGTTCCGGTTAAAGCTGGTGCTCTTGAATCTAGGTGGAACAGATGCATGAGTGGGAAGATGGTGCGTAACTATAATAAGTGGGTCGTAATTTACATTCGCTCGTTCTATAGCCGCATTAAGAAACTCTCGCCCTTTACGATTTTCTTCTATCGTGGTATGGGGAGTAAAATCTCCCTGAATTTGGATATATTCATGTCCCATAAATTTTCCACCATCATAGATTGCCATAGGATCACCACCATTAATGTCGGTCCACAGGGTAGAACCTGCTATTGTGAACTCGGTTTGCAGGTTAGAACCTGCGTTTGTGTCATCTTTTTTACCCGCAACGTCCATGGTTACAATCTCAGTATCATTATTCAATAATTTAATTTTGTCAAATTCTTGCTCAATTATGTTTTTCCATTTAGGGTATGCGCCTAATCGAGTGCCGTAATATTCATGATTTCCCGGAACATACAACACTTTCCGAAAGCGTTTATTACAATCTTTCAGAAATTCGTAATACGCATTCTGTGGGTGAGTTTCTATTAATGGAAATTCACAAATGTCTCCCGCAAGGATCAAAATAGTTTCTTCTTCCCGTTCAGCTTTAGTAAGTTTATATTCTTTCATACCTTCAATATGAAGATCACTAACGATTCGCAACATGGTTTACTCCGATTATAAATAGTCGCATAACAATATAACATATTTAATATGAAAAGTCAAAACGAAAATAGTGGGTTTGGTAGAGTATTCCGCGAAGATGAAAGAGATAATAACTTTTTAGTCCGAGATATCATATCTATGGATACATTACCACCCATTGAAAAAAAGTTTTGGTGGGCTGAAGGGTGGCAAGGTGATCAAGGAAGGACACCAGAATGTGTGGTTTATAGCTGGTCACACTGGTTAGAGGATGGCCCAGTAATCCAAAATGTTATACCGGGTAGACCAAAACCAATGTTTGATACTACAGAATTGTATAATAAATGTCAACGCTGGGATGACATTCCCGGAACCCGATATGAAGGAACCACTGTGCGAGCCGGTGCTAAAATTCTACAAAAGCTTGGTTTAATTGATGAATATAGATGGGCGAGAACAGTGGATGAAGTTATAGCCTCTGTGACTCACCTTGGGCCTATGGTTGTTGGAACTGAATGGTTCGAAAACATGTCTAGGCCAACCAGTCACCGTCACATCTTAAGACCGTCAGGAAAGTCTAATGGTGGCCATGCGTACCTATTGAATGGTGTAGACACTACCAAAGAACTGTTCAGAATTAAAAACTCGTGGGGCACTAACTGGGGTGATCGAGGTCATGCATATATAAGCTTCAATAATTTTGAAAAGCTTCTTAACCGTCATGGTGAAGCGTGTGTCGCTTTCGAAAACAAAGCTTCTACAGTTCCCATTCTTGAAAGCCTAGAAGACCCTTCATAGTTCATAATCAAAGAGTTCATCCTCTTTATGTAAGAGGATGCATAGTTCAGCCAAGATATCCCCATGGCATGCTTTGGGTTTACAAAAGCAGCCTAGTGTTTTACCTTGGAGGGCTTTAACCTCGGTTCGATACTCTTCATCCAGTTCAGCTTTAGAATATGCATACTCCTTGAACCCGTCTATTTTTTCTTTGCGTGTGCCATCTTGCACAGGGTTTCCAAAGTATCCGTCCTGTCCCTTACCGGCCCTACCAATATACACATCGTAGTCATCACCTGATTTTATATTAATAACTTTTGGTCTTTCCATAAACTAATAATACTGGTTTGACTATCACTAGTCAAATAAATAGTTAGAATTAAAGATTAACCCAATCATGAGAATAGAAACCATCATGGAAATAAGTGACAGCTTTGTTCGTGCATATCAATCGTATAAAAACCTTTTAAAGCGAAAAGATGAGCACGAATCTGAAGATTTACTCTTAACCAGAGTTGCTTTAATGTTTGGTATTGATAGTATTAAAAAGTTTAAAATGTTTGTTATGAATAAAGAAAAGAATGAAGAACGTATTGATCCATACAACTATTGAAACTTTCGTTGTGAAAACTAATGCCAGCTAAAATTAGAAGACTTTATTTTGAGCCGTTAAAGGGTAAGTACCACGCATTATTCATTGGACAAAACATTAAATCGTTTTATACTGAGGGGGAGTTTAGTTCACCTGTAGATATTGAGCATTTACAAGATTCTGTGAACCTGTTGATTGAAGTGTTTGATAAAGACGGGACTCAAGTCTTTGTGGATAGAGTAACGATAATTGATAGGGATAATGTGCGAGTTGAATTTTTAGAAGACTTTGTGGGAAAGATTCATCTAATTATTTTTTAAAACTGGTGCCGAAGGCTGGGATCGAACCAGCGACCTCATCATTACCAATGATGCGCTCTGCCAACTGAGCTACGACGGCTAAAAATTGAAGACGGGAGTGGGATTCGAACCCACGTAAACTGGTTTTGCAGACCAGCGCCTAACCACTCGGCCATCCCGTCAATGGTATTTACCAATAATATTCCTGTGGTCTTTTATTTAGAGGAAGTTCATAAGCATCCCAATCTTCATAATCTATGAGTTTGGTAATATTCTTAAGAGCAGCTTTCTCTTTTCTCCTATTCGGTACAACCACGAATTCGTGATGGAACTTATTAGGTTCTTTTGACCACTTTGAGTAGTGCAATTCTAGGTCGTCTTCTCTCAACCCAAGAGAGTGTAGGTATTCATAGTTCCTTCTTTTGAAGTTATTACTCCATCTACACTCACTTGCAAAAAACATACTCATCTTTACATTTAAGTTATCTTTTCTTGTGTTAGACATAATGATTTCTCCTGTTAGCGTCAACTAATGGTCATCATATTTGCCTTTAAATTTCCTATTCATATACATATTCCTTATTTTAATTAATGTTCTGATCTCGGTTCTGGCTCTGTTGTATAGTTGCGTACTGCGCGTTTACCCGTATCATCAAATTCTGTTACTTCTCTTGTATAAAAAGTACTCTCTTTCCACTGTCATTATATTCGCTATTATAAGTGCGTATAGTGCCGTAGGCATCTATCTCGGTTTTATCCCCATCTACATTAGTGGTATCGTATACACTAGTGTTGGACAACGTGTGAATCCACAAGTATGTCAGTAGTGTTACTATTGAGGCCGCTATAATTAAAATCGAAATAGGTTCCATTTGCTATTCTCCAAAAGTTGAACCCAGTATATCAATCAAATTAATATAAGTCAACCCCACCACTACTTTTAACGACTATACAGTGATGTATAAATCTCCTCGGATAGTCCCAGATCGATGATGACTGGACGATTATTAAATACTCCCCAGTTGGCGGGGCGTAGTAGGTCTGGTAAGTGTAGTTCACAGTTTCCTACAAAGGATACGAAATCGTATGAAAAACTTTCTTCATTTTCCCAAACCTTTTGAGTCCATTCTTTTTCAAATTCCATTCTATGAGAGGCCGGTAGACTTCTATTGTGAGTAAGGTTACCAGCATAGTTAATAAGTTTTTCCATATTAAATCCCGACAACTGTTCAAACTGTTGCTCATTTTTTAGTTTGGGGGCGTATTCTACATGTAGCCATGAAGGTTTATCAGCGGTTTCATCGTAGTCTATCATGGGAATGGTAACGCTACCGTCTGCATGTAGAGCTTGGGCGGTATAGAGCATGTAGCGCTCTTGTTCATTTTGGGCTAGACCTTTATTATTTTTAGCAATTTTAAGAACGGTTTTTCTTCCTTGGTATTCTACTATGAATGCTATTCTGGAGCTTCCTGCTCCAATTTTTTGAGCTTTTTGTTTAGCGTATTCTATACGGGCTTTGAATCCCCCTTTGTTACCTTTATTGTATACTGATTTATCCCAATCGTCAGGTAGTGGTGCTTCTCGTAATATGTCACTAATTTTCATATCGCTACTTCTTCTTTGCTGTCTTCTTATTTACCGCTTTTTTCACAACAGTTTTCTTTTTATTGGATTTTTTCTTACGTGCAACTTTCTCTGGTTGCGGTGATAGTTGAATTGCCTTTTCACGCTCTTGTTGTAGTAGATGATCCCGTATGTACCAATCATATATTGGGAGTTCTGGAGAAAACCTATGTACTGAAAAATGAAATATTAGAACTTCAGCATTATCGTCCCATTCTGTGAACTCTTCAAAACTGCGATCCCAGCGTTTTTTAAATCTCCAAAACTCTCTAGGTTTGGTTGCAAACTCTTTAGTAATATCTTCATCATCTTTAGACGGATGTAACTCTGGTATAATTCCAGATTTCACGAGTTCAGATTTCGTTACAGCTTTTAATTTTTTGCTGTCAATATTTAGACATTCAAAACCATATCGAGCCATTGCCTTGCTCATGTCCGTATCTGGTTTCCAGTTGAAGTCTTTCAAACTGTGATCAGAATGATATGCAACATAAGTATCTTGTACAATGGCATGTTTTTCTGGTAACCAATAGGTTTCCTTTTGTTCAATTTTGGTAGCCCCCGGATAATTTTTGGGGACAATATAAAGTCTAGTTTCTTTTGAATACCTATACATGATGTGACACATGAAGGTATAGTCCAATTCAATTGGCAACTTTTTTCTAAAGTCTGACATTATTTTCCTTAATTTGGCGGAAGGCCGAGGTCTTGATCCCCATGCGGCTACCCGCACCTTTCGATTAGCAATCGAAGCCAGTACCCCGACTGGTTGACCTTCCATTATTTTATTTAGTTTACCTGAATAGTTTGTTCGCGTCAAGTATTTTGTTATAAATTATTACATGAGTTCAAATATAACATCCAAAGAAATAAAACACTTATTGAATGCATTGAAAGCTAGTGCAAAAAAGCGTAATATACCCTTCGATCTCACCACAGCGGATATTGATGATATTGGCATTCCCATATCCTGTCCAGTGTTGGGAATGCCCCTACACTTTAACACGGGTAAACCAAAACACAATTCTGTATCATTTGATAGGATTGATTCAACTAAGGGGTATACTAGAGACAACCTGATTGTTGTTTCCAATCGAGTGAATCAGTTAAAGGCAAACGCATCCCTAGAAGAGATGCGTAGGATTACTGATTTTTACGAAACTCTTCCAATTCATGACTCGTAGGATTGGATATTCGTTCTAAGGGCTTCTCCCTGTGCATAAGCTTTTCATTATAATTACACCGTTTTTAAATTTTCCAATAATTGTTTATATACTAGTGCCGCACCACACTCATACTCTTGCGGAGAGTATGTGTAGTATGGCAATAAACTTCTATCAAGTTCGGGAAGAATAATGCCCCAACTGGTCATAAGACCGTCCATTGAGTCAACATCTTCACAAAAATAACCAACAGGCCATTGGGTGTCAAAAGTTGTCGCTCGTGTTAGAGCAGCTTTCAGGGCTGCACTGTTACCACCCTTTAACACAATCATGGTTCTATCTTCATCGGTCCATTGTGATAAGACCTCTGTAGCCTGTGAAGAACTATTTTTGTACTTGGTGGTCATGGCCTGAATAACATGTGCAGCCTGAATACCATGTTGAACATCCGACAAATATGAATGTCCTACAAAATATCCTCTATACTTGTACTTAATCGTCATAGCGAGTACTCTCCCCTAAAAGAATGTCCTCTAGTTTTTCGAATGTGGTAACCCATGCCAACACCTGATCACCGGGAATGACATTGATGTCAGTATTGTTTACCAAAATTCTAACCCCGTCACCAAATTCTATCTTACGTCTTGTAGATTGATTATTTGGTGTACGATTAGCATCATCAAAGACGCGGATACCGTCACTAAGTGTGTATGGTTTACTTCCCGTGCGCTTAGTGACAGTGGAACCTAATGGTATAGCACTGGCCGGTAGCAGAACTTTCACTTCACCCTCATAGTCTAGTAGGTTAATACTTGAATTTTCTGTTGTCATTTTTTGATACCCATTCTATAAATGTTTTCACTTGAGGATGTTCCAATAACTTCTCCAAGCTATAATATGATTTTGCCAACTCTTTGTTCGTTAAGAACTCGTGGAAGGCTGCGTGACAGTCATGACAAACCATAACTGTGCTAGTATTCATTTCTTTAATAGTGTGTAACACTCTACACCATTTTTTGTTATGCATTTCCTTTGGAATCAAGTGATGTTTCGTTAAGACCAACTCTCTTTCACATGCTTCACATTGTTCCATAATTTTAATCATACCCGAAAAATGGTTGACCAACAACTATTTTTGATATTAACTTTCTTTTAAATGCTGGTGTGCCCCTAAACTCATATTTCACAAACAATCCAGATGATATATCTTCTTCCATTGCAGCAATTGTTATACCTAAAATGGACTTTCCATAGGTATACCCGTTTGTTTTTGCATCTGGGCGTTTTGTACCATACGTTTCATGACGATACTGTTCTTGTAAAGCATACAGTGAAAAATCTAAATTGTCAACTCCAATTTCAAGAACTTCTCTCCGGTATGCACTCGCGGCTATTAAGAATTTTTTAGAAAGTTTATGTTTTTTATAATTAAAAAGTTTCATCAATCAATCTCAAAAAGAGGTGGGGAATATCCCCACCTTTTACATTAGCTTAAGAACTCTGAGTTAATCAAAGAGATATCGTATGGAGTTACGTCACCGTCCCAAGCAAATACATAGTCTGCATCGCCCCGATTATCGACAATTTCGTCACCTCTGGCTTCGGCATGGAGTCTGAAAACATCCCCAAGGGTAGTCTTCATGTTGGCCATAGAAGCGCTCATTTCCATGATTTCAGAAGATGATGCCATATTACTTTCTATGTTATTGCCACCCCAGCCCCAGTTGTAGTTACCACTACTTGAATGAGGTAAATCAATCCAAACTACTTCTCTGGTTTCCAAGTCGATCAACAGTGGTGTACATTTTCTTGTATTCCATTTAATATCGATCTTGTTTTCCACAGTCTTCGCATCATAAATCTCGTTACTTCCGGCAGAAGTTCTAGCCATCCAACCAGCGTAACAAGCCTCGTGATCTTCAAAGTTTGGACCACTGTATACGAATACGTTCATCGAAACATAACGCGCATTCTTTCCCTGAGTAGCTTTGATTTTATCAATGTCGATATCAATGAACTCACTAGCACCATTATAGGCTCTAGTGATATCACCGGAGTGACATGCTGCCAGTCCGGCACTTCTCAAATTGGTATAAGAAATATGCCCCATACCTTTAAAATCGTTATCAAGGAACAGCGCACTCAAATCAATATCCTGACCCACCCAATAGATGAAAAATCTCACCGTGGACTTATCGTCATCAATCTTAACACGAGTTCCTCGCGCAAGCTGGCGTAAACCGTCACTCGTTTCCCGCTGCTGAGTGGGTAGTGGGCAGTTGTCCATTTCTGGAGAAATATACACTTTACCCAAATTGTCCATTTCTGAAAATCTCTGGACCAAGACTTCGTCAATTAGGCCAATGAGTTTTGTAGTGATGGCACTCGGCAACGCCTTTTGTCCGTCAATTTTTCTAGCAGACTTGATATTTCCTTTCGGAAGTACAATTCGGAAACTAGAATTCTTTGATCGGTTCTGGAAGTGTCCACGCAACTGGAAGAGAACTCTGGTTGAAACCGCTGGGGCAACGCTCCGGAAAGCACTAAGAATTCTACCTCGCTTGTTATCAGTATCAACTTCTCTCAACAGCATATCCAGTCGTCTGGCCATTTCACCCGGACGATCCAGCAATAGTTTAGTGGCCTTCGCATAATGTCCACGTGCCAATAACTGTTCCAAATCTGAATAGAAATGGTTTATCTTTTCACCGTTTCGAAGTCCACGCATGGTATCCCATGCAGTGCGAGAAAAATCTCCTACGTGTAGGGAGTGTGCTAGTCGCTTCCACATACCACTATAGCGATAAATGTCTTCAGAAACTTGACGATTCCCACTTTCCACAGTCAAACGGTCAAGCGTATTAACCAAAACTCGCCTCTGGCCTCTAGGGAGGCTCACAAACTTAGTGTTCGTCGCAAGAGACACATCGCCACCGGAAAGCTGTACAGCCACTCTCAGGAGGTCTGTGGAAGTCTTCACTAATCCACCAAGAGGGATACCATTCTGAACCATATAGGCTCCGATTAGTGCTACATTTTCTTTATACGGAATATTGTCTGGAAACTGTAGGTTCCCATAGTTCTGTAAAAACCACGTTACTACGCTTTTGTCATAATCAGAGATCGAATCGTTCGAAGACATAATTTGGGTAAAGATTCCCGCAAACCGTGTTTCATCAATCAATCTAATTTGGATCAACTTGGTATTTTCAAGTGCAAATGCTCTTGGCAACTTTTCATATTCAGGAGACCATTCACCAAAAGTCCAGTAGTGTCCGATAGCGTTCAAGAACAATTCTAGATCATCGGCCTCAAGAACCTGTTGTGGAAAATTCGGATACATTGGGTTATATTCTACGTCAGCACCCTTTAATGCCTTGAGTTCATTGATAAGGTTATTATATGTTGAATCACTATCTAGTGCCGCAAGGGCGTGTGCAAGTCCTTCACTCAACACAAAACCTAAGCTAAGGACATTGGCTTGCAGTGTCATAACTTTTGTCATAGCTTTTGTCATATCTGTAGAATCTGTTGAACCGTTAATAACAACCGCGTTTTCTTTCTTCAAAGCAATCTGTAACTTATTCATTTTATTATCCTTTGTTTAATAGTAATTCTAATCGTTCTTCAATATCTGCTAGGCAATCACCACTGGCAATCACCGTTTCTTGTGATTCATCCCTAAGTTCAACACACATCGTAGCAGTGTCGTCAACCCGTCGAAAATACTCAACAATACCTAACTGCTCTTTACCCAGCTTTGCAGAAATTAAGAAGCTTTCGTCAGTTTCGTAAAGAGTAAATATATCATAGTAGGGGTGGACTGTCAAGGCTAATCTTTTCAGTTTTTCTACATGTTCTTCAAAAGTCAATTTTCATACCTCTACTATGTGAAGAGGTTATTATATGGGGAAAGGGCTATCTAGTCAAGAGGTTGTTGGTAAAAATTGTAAAGTGGGTACTGTGAAGGGTACGTGGGGATTATCAAAAATGAATTCAACCGTTTCCCTACAAGTGCCACAGCAATCACTTGCTCCCGTTTTGAAAACAAGTTCGGCTACACATTGTGAATCTTTTGCATATTTTCTAAGTGTTTCTTCGGTTACAGCTTTGCAAGAACATATGTACATTACACGCTCCTTGTTTGTATATTGGAGCGGCTGGTGGGGAACGATCCCACGACCTCCTGTTTGGCAAACAGGTGTTCTACCAACTGAACTACAGCCGCACTGTTGTATTTATGTTAAAGCTTAATATACAATAATCGCAATACGCTGTCAACATGTTTCAAGTAAAACGGGAGAATAACTGATTATTGGTGGCGATAGGAGGGATTGAACCTCCGACCTTTCCCGTATGAAGGGACTGCTCTACCAACTGAGCTACATCGCCAATATTTTCTATTTAGTTGATTTTACCGATTCTCTTTCAATTATTGCTTTCAAAAATGTAAGGTCAAGGGCACTTCCCAACTCATAACTAAAACCTTGTGCTATTGGATTACCGAATAGCCATGTGGCATATCCATGTTCCTTTATAGTATATGGGTTATCTAAAATCTTATCCCAAATAAGTTCACGTGTCAAGTAATCTACTCTAGCCTGTTTGTATTCTGTTGGTGTTAAGTGTTCTTCATCTTCATACCACGGGTCTGTCTGATTCTGATAGTGATAATCTGAAAAACGTCCGTCATTTTCCAACGCTAGATTTAGCTCAACTGCACGAAAAGATCGGTCAGCGAAAAAAATCACGAACAATCGATCTTCGCACGGATGTATCGTGATGGTAGATTTAAAGTCGAGAATGTCACTAATCTGGTTATATGCCTTTGTGGTCTGTGCTTCAACATCTATCAATGTCGATGCTAGTGCCTCTTGGACACTCAAACCTTTTTGCATGCGAGATTCTATTGTGCGTTCAACACGAGTTACGTAATGTTGAATCCATTCAAGCCTTAACGCTTTACTGAATTCCAGAAGCTCTTCTATGGTTCCATGAAATTCATATGCATTGTAAATTTTTGTACTCATCCTTCTCCACCCCCATATTGTGGTATTCTCATCCACCCCTTATATGTAATATCTGAAAACTTCACAATGTCAATTCCCCTTTCTTCGTATTTAAAGGTGGAACTATTTCGGATATATGCCCACAGGTCATACCGATTTAGTGGGGCATCCAATGGTAACTTTGCTGAGGTTTCACCATGTATCGTAAAGGTGTCTCCACCACTATCCTCAACCTCGGATTCCCATGCTATGATAATTTCACCATGTTCTGGAATCTCTTCCATGGGGTGCCATTTGAGTGCATCCGTTGCCCACTGCAACACTTCAAAGTTCCAAGCAGCGGGTAAGTAGTTATCGATGCTATACAATGAGGTACGCATCAACTGTGAAAGTTGCTCAAGCCTGTCAACAATTCTATTACATTTGTGTATTTTCATCGTTATATACTATCACATGTTTGGCGTGTTGTCAAACAGTTTTGTGCCAAAGAAACTATTCTATCCAATCCTATGGATATTTCTGTTACTATAGCATTAGTATAATCATTTCTGATTGAACATGATGCTATTTCTTTCCACCCTTTAGTGGTGTTTAATTCTATATCTAGCGTTGACTCTGAATATGACGGTAGCCTGTCAGACGGGACTACCCTACTTTCTTTACCCATAAACATTTCGACATCTTTTCTAATGGCTTTTATCATTTCACCTCTATAATCAGCTTTAGTAGTACTAGAATATATGCACTGGAACTCTAGCTGCCAAAATTCTAGAAAGCGAAGTTTGGATGCTGATGCACCGTCATTCAACTCCCTCCTAAATGACTTGCCAGCTTGCCATATACACAGTGGAAGCTTTTTCCTCGAATGTTGGGCATATTGATAACTTCCCATGGTAGTCTCGGCACGTAGTGCTAGAGGTTGTCCATTAGCAGAATGGTTCGTAGAGAATACGTCATTGTCGCTATATTCTTTAGATACAAAATCGCTTGGGGTTAATATTGGAGATTCTACCCGCTCAATATACCATGCATTGTTTATATCTCTCAACGTTTTTGAAACTGTTGCAGTGATATGTGTTGTAGCCATCTCTCTAAAAAGTATTTCCTTTTCGGACCAGAATCTCAATCCTCCAAGTTTATATAATGGTTCACTCATTGTTTTTCCTATTATTGTTTTCTCTAAAGGTGGTGCCTCATGAGAGAATTGAACTCTCGACAGTCTGGGTTTAGAATCCTATGTCAACCGTTATGAGGCAATGTAGCACCGAAACTTAAAACCCATCTTGATCCCTTTTCGATAGTTGTAACTCTATGATAGTTAGAGTCTGCCCTAAATAAACAAAATCTCCACCATTTGAATATGACATTTTGGCATATAAACTTGCCACCCTGTTCGGCCTTTTTTAGTTCAATGTTGAACCGAAAATGCCTACCATGTTTACTAGGGTCTTTGTGTTTGGGGATGTGCGAACCCTCTTTATAATGAAAGAGGTATGTATCCCATCTAAACTTCTTACTATAGAAGATCGTGAAAATTCGATATCCAGTATCAAATTTATCGTTTCCCCATCTCCATAATCTCAATGTTGGTGTGACTTTTTTAGGTTTCTACATAGTGTTATTCCTTATTTTTTATTGTTCGTACTATCGTCATCTTTAATCCATTCTAGGAGTGCAAGTTCAATCCTCTGTATTAAATTTATGTCTACTGACACTGAACATCGTTTCAGCATTCTTGCACGGTAAATGGCTTTTTGTAGTGCAATTAATTCAGTTTCTAGAGTACCAGTGAAACATTTCATGTTCTCATCTCGTCTCATCTCGTCTAGTAGAGTTGACACCTTTTTTGCATACTGTTCAAGAGATGCTTCTGTATCTAGGTTTAATGTTATTTGTGTCATACTTTTATTCCTGATTGAATTATAATCATAGCAATTATGGCGTAATGTGTCAAGTGGTGAACAGTCTGATCAAAACCCAAACACATCCAATATGGCTTGTTATTCATATCTTTGTATCTACCCAGCATTGATGGAGAAGCTTTAATCCTGTCCATGGTGAAATGTATCACAAAATCAATACTAAGGCATATTAGTGACCATATCATGACTGTTTGTATATCGATTTGGAAGTACATAAGGGTGAAAAAGGTAATAATACCTGATAATATCGCATGATCACCTGCATGTTTAGTCAAGGGCCACACCCAACCATTCGCGTTAAACTTAGCCATTCCATCTTTTCGAAACAATTGTATCACAAAGTCAGCGAGAAAGTGTTTTGCTTGAAAAACAATTAACAGTGTGAATACTGTAGTAAACATTATACAACCCCCATAGTTACACAAATGATATCAAGCACTTATAATACTCCCTTATGACAAAACAGTTCAGAAACACCTTCATACGTAGGTTCAAATTCTGAAACGGTCGTACCATCCCGAAAGATGAAGGTGCCATTCCTTAATCTAGGCTCCAGTGTTTGCCATGCTGGGATTCCTGCTTCTTCTAACATCTTATACATCGCTTCTGTATTCTTCCCGATCAAACTCTTGTGACTAAAGTGTGCTCTACAATACATTTGGAGACTGTTTCTTTTCCAATCTTTAACTCTCCACAAGAAAGCGTTTACAGCATCACTCTCCGGCACGTTGAAAGCTCTAGCGTCGAAGGCTGCAAGGTTAAGGTCCCCCCCAACGTATGTGCGAAGAATATTATTAAAGTTTGCGGTCATTAACGAAGCTGAAATGCTTGCGATTTTTTGTTGTTTATTGTCAAACCAAAATTCACTTCGAGGATCGGAACTGTGAAGCATAAATGTTGCTTCATCAGACTGAACATATGCGACTCTAAAGTTCTGCATATCTTTTGATATGGTTTCTACCGTATCTACCATAGTGGAGATATAACCACCACTAAATGGTTTTGTGAAACCTTTTAAAAAGGTGTGGAACGCTCTACCATCTACGCGAATGAAAACGGGAACCCTTGGAGTCAACCTAGGGTTTGCACATTTTTCATAACTTTTCATTCTATCACCTAAATTCATATTAATTACCTAATGTGCTGTTGGTTGTGCTGATATTGCGTCGATAACCTCTGGAAAATCTTCAGCCATTTGCTCTCTGGTAGCAATAAAGTGTTTAAGAGGGCTTGTTAGTTCCGTGAGACCGAATTCTTCATCAGTCCGCAATTCTTCATACGCTGCCTCAATATTTTCATCCGTGGGATATGATTTAAGTCCAATAAAGTGGTAAACATTAATCATATCACTTTCTAATAAGTAAAAACCCATAAAATATTCACAAGAGTTCATGAACTCTTGTGAATCGTCTCTATCTGTAACTCCATCTAATAATCTATGTTCCATTTGTTAACTCTCCTATAATATTTTTTGGTTTAATGTAGCTTTAGTGACAACAGTATGTTCACTATCACTAATCCTAATCCGGTTCTCTAAAACTTGATTGCGTTCGCCACACTTTTTCAGTTTATGGCGAACCATAACAGTTAATATTACTGACCATGCAATTAGTATCAGTAATAGTGTATAAATTATTTCATAGTTATTCATCATCTTTCGGTTCTTCCATTCTCTTTATTAATTGATATGATATGATGGCAGATACTGCCCATATGCCAGCAACTAAAAATGCTAATTCTAGTCCTGTCATTGGGATCGCCTATTATGTAAAGGATAATTATACTGAATGTTTTTGCAACTGTCAATCATTTTTTGGTTATTTTCCATTTAGTACACACTTTTCCGTTATCCCTATATTTTAGCCTTAAGTGGGGGTGAATGTCAACCCCAGTTTATGGATTTCTATAATTTCTGTCGAAACGTTGTTGGATGGGTAAAGATGTAGTTGCTGATGTATCTACGTTTCTCAAAAAGATGTTTTGAAATTGGATCGACACTATTGCAATATCCACTGCTTCAGTCTGTACAGTTGTCGAAAATGTGCCAGTAGTAACTTCTTCTTGACCAGCTATTTCGGTTGATGTTCCGGCTTCATAGACTCTAACCTCTGTTGGATTTTGTAAGCCGGTTAGAGTGAGAGTTGCTGGGTTAACAACAGTGATATTTCCACCCCGGAATGTAAAGCATTTATTCGGGTTAGTGTTAGAACCGTTTAAATTAGTGATAGTCAATGTACCTCCCCCTCTCCACTCTACCTCCATTGAGATGTTACTATTAAACGTAATGTTATCGAAGTCTAGGGCTAGGGGTGCGCCGGACCCAGTACTTGGTTGCATTATCCGTATGGACAGAGAGGCGTTATCTCTAACCGTGTCGGCTAACGCATCAATTGCAATTTGCATGTTAACTTGTGTGTCAGACGCAATAGTGGTTACGGGTCTAGCACCCCGATGAAACAGTTCTAACATTCCTGAGTCGCTTACATTTGTAGTCCAGTTGAACCAGTTAGCGTAATATGTGTCTCTTTGGCTCGGAAAGACAACATCAGTTCCTCCTACTTCCAAGGAGTCTGAGGGGCCACCAAAAGATATATTTGAAGAGTGTGCGTCTAAATCGCCGGAAGTCATAGGATTGCCAACTGAGTTTTCTTGTTTTATCCCATCCAAATATAAATCAAATGTGGCCGGGGATTCAGCATGGTCAAATCTGAACATTATTAAATAATCCCTATCCGGATCAAGTTTGTCGTTAGAAAAGGATTGTACGTTGTCATCCTCGGAATCCGCGTAGGAAGCAATTAAAACATTTCCCATTCCCGTAAAAAATGCTACGTTGTTAACGCTACCTCCTTCCTCGTATATACATGTCAATGCAGGATCAACACCCCCTAGACGAATCCAACCCCCAAATGCTCTTACCGTTTGTGTATCGTTTATATTGGTTGAATTGTCACATGTTCTTTTTTGGCCATTGGGCTGGTCGTTTACTCTCCAAGCGTGTGTATTCTGTTCACAAATGGGTTCCGTTACAAATGTCCCACCCCCTCCGGTAACAACGGTGGTAATGGGATTGGCACCAACGGAGTCAGCATAGCCATCATCATTAAACCTCCACCAATGATTTGGGCCTAGTCCGTCAATTACGGTAAAGTAGTCCGGTAAATCTGGCACCCCAAAAAATGTTGGTACTAGACCACTGGAGTTAGAATCATCATCAGTCACTTTCGCGTAAATAGTTGTGCCCTCTGTCAAAGCACCTTGAGTAAGATCAAAAACTATTTCCTCGTCCGTCCATGAGTCCACAGTTTGTAAGACTGTTATTGTACCAACCAGATCACTGAGGAATTCAAGAGTTCCAGTGCCTTGTGTAGCCCCAAAGTTTACTCCATCTATCACTATGTTTTGCTGGTTTTCTACTATTTGATTATCACCACCGTCTACTGAGAATATAATGGGATCATCACCCAATAGTTGAGATAGATCAACAATGGCATATGCAGCTCTTACAGTATTTCCTGAACGGTGAACCCAGTGCCTGATCACGTAACTCGAACCACTGTCTATAATAATTGCATTCAATGCACCACGGGCGTGTGCTCTTCCTTCACCACTGGTTCCGGGGAACCATTCTAATGCCAAACTATTAATTGGGGTTCCGTAGTCAGTTCCAGTCGGGCTTAAAATATCAGTACCGTAAGAATTGTTACCCTCAACTATATTTGAGTTCGTACTTCTATATACACTAAGTGTGGGGGTTCCTAGTACATAAGCATAGGCTGCACCGTCATTATTAGAAGCACGGTTATCCAAGGTCATCCTTACTTGGTTAGAAGAACTTCCGGGCAGTGCATACAACAAAGTGTCAGATAATCCTGTTTCGATTGAATCACCTTCCATAGAAGCCTGAATGATCATCGCATTAGACCAATTCAAAATGTCTAACGTTGTTCCTGAAGTCCCATCGGAATCTTGGTTTATTGTTACAACCTCACCCCCGCCGGGGAAACTGCTCCCGTCCCCATGAGTCGTAGTTCTGGCACAGCCGACTAACCAAGCAGAGCCGGTAAACTCAACTAAATCATACGCGCAAACCGCAGAAGTACCAGTATTATTTCTTGAAAAAACTACTTCCGAAGAGGTGTTTAGATGACATCCAATAGTTGCAGTTCCCCAATCACTACTACTTGATGCGGCGGTCGTATATCCGTTATAAAATGGAATACAATTGTTTCTTGTTGTGATCCCTGAAACCGCTATTGTCGCGCTTGAACCAGTTAATGTGGTTGTGCCTCTTTGGCGAGATACAAACTCATATATTCCACCGGGTGCGCCTATATACACCCAAACTTCAAACATAATTTTTGAAGTATTGGTTGTTTGTTTATTGAACGTTACCTCAGTTGTACCAGTCAAGCTCAATCTAACACCAACAATATTCGGAGCTAAATCTGAGGTATTAAGCACTTCACCACCGCTATCTTGTCGGGATGAACCAACAATACGGATGAATGCGTTACTGATATTGGTGACATTATCAATAGTGATCGTGCCGGAAGTTCCTGATATGTTCCTATCATATCTGTCTATTCGTATAACTGACATTAGTTGTCCCTATTCCTATTAAAGTTTATTTTTGAGATGCTTTTGTTAAACATTGTTATATTGCCTATCAAAAACTTGAGATACTGGTACAAACACATCTCCTTGAGATATGTCTACATTTCTAATTCTTATGTATTCATAATCTTCTTTGTGTATAACAATGTCTACACTATTAGCATTGACCGAGGTCGTAAATAAAGCACCGGAAGATTCTATCCCGGCTATTTCGGTGGTTGTACCTGCTTCATATATCCTAACTTCCGTATCTACTATCAATGGAGATAATGTTAAAATAGCGGGGTTTATTATATTTACGGTTCCCCCATTTATTGCTGAAGAAATAGAAGCATTGGAACCGTTGTTATTAACCCAATTGAGTGTCCCCGTTCCCATGTATTGTATATGTATTGAGGCTAGAGGACTGTGAGTTACGTTGTCTGCGGCTAGTGTAAAATCACCGCCTCCCGTAACTTCTTCTACTCGTATATTCAGGGGTTGATCGGGTCTTACGGTACTTGCCAATGTATCCAATTGTGTTTGCATGTTGGCTTCTGTACCGGTTGTAATGGTAGTTCCCGGCAACGCTCCTAGTTCAAAAAGTTCTCTTATCGTGGTATCGGTTAATTCCGCGTTTGCTTCGGACCAATAGGCCCACATTGCGTAATTACCGTTCGTCAAGGCGTTTAGTCTCACTTCCTGACCACCGACCTCCGTAGAAGACAGATCGCCCATAACACTTCCTCCAACTCGATCAGGTAATGTGGCCGAACCCAGTTGGCCATTGGAAGGTTCTGTACGTAGCTGCTTGACTCCATCTAGGTACATTTCCACCTTGTTACCAAAACCATTTCCCTCGACTCTAAATAATAAACAGTAGGATCGTCCGGGTCGTAACACTCTGTCACTGAAGGCTTGTATATTGGTGCCATTGTTAACAACATCTAACATGATGTTGTTTCCTGCCCATAAAACAATGTTAAATTGTGTAGTCCCCGTGCTACCCTCTCTATAAATGTTTTTTGGGGGTAGTTGGATAGATGATAGCTGTATCCACCCCATAACACATTTTCTGGTGATTGAGTCGCCTACGTTCGAAACCCCCCCAATGTTGACTTGATCCCCAATCGCATCAAACCGGAGCGTAGATGATACGTCTTCACATATTAGTGTGCCATTAAAATCGGTACTAGTACCGATTGCTGTAGCAGCTACAACACTATCTACCAAATCTCCGTCAAAAGGCCAGAGATAGTCTGGTGAAGTCGCGATAATATCATCTCGATACGCCATTTAACAAAACCTAAAATATATGAAACTATTTATGGGCTTTACGGATTCGCGTAGTTTCTTTCCAAAGCGGCAACAAGTGAGAAGCTTTGTCCGGTAGCTCGTGTAATTGTTCCAGATGTTAGAACGTACTGTGCGCTATCGAGACCGATGGCCACAATTGTTACATCTGCATCTGTTCCAGCGGTTCTTCCACCTTGATCGTTTCCATCATAATCAAAATCGAAGCTAACTGCTCCACCCACAACGTTTCCTGATATCGCTGTACCGGAGTTATCGTTTACAAGAACTGCTCCAGATTCACCAAAATCATTATCCACGCCCGGTAGTGAAGTAAAGAACATTCTGTATACTCCAGAACCATCGTCAACTAGGTTGGCGTTGAAGTTCAAAGTACCAGCAGAAACGAATGGGAATGTTCGAGTATTTCCAGTATTATCTCTAAAGGTAAGATCGTTTGTGTTGTTAGAGTCAAAGTCAATAATGGCTACACCTGTTCCACCACCGTCAACGTTTGTTGCGTTTAGTGTTTCAAGTTCAGAACCTACGAACTGTAGCAACGCTTCTTGTAGTAGACCGGGCTTACTTGCACCCGTTGCATCATCATCGATGCTAGTGGTTTGGCGAAGTGACCATTGGACAAATTCGTAAACCTGTTGTGTCGTTCCACCGTTAGCATCTATCGTGATACCAAAATCGAATGGTCCATTCTGCAAGTCAGACCCATAGATACCGTCACTCGATTGAGCGGTGGCGAAATAGGTAATAGCCATGCCGGTGTATGGTGTAGCGGTAGAAATTGTAGTATCGTTTGCACTAATATTAAGATCGGCTGTTTCACTCAATGGGAAACGATATGTAATGTATGATAAACTCGGAACACCAATCTGAGTTGTACTCTGAGAGCCGAACGTTTTTCCTTGCTCACGAATATAGAGGGTCAACACTTCTGCTCTGTTGTCAAAGTCTCCGTTTGCCGCATCACCAAAGGTTTGGATAGCTTCATTTACTGGACCAGCATAAGTAAACGTTGTTTCTGCTGTGTCAGACCCAAAAGCGTAATATGCTCGATCTCCAGTCGTTTTATCTGTGGCATCAATATTACCTAGAGAGATAATACCAGCGTATTCTCTCTTAGTATCACCGAGTTCACTAATTTCTCTCCAACCACCAGTTCTTAATAGTTTTCTGGCCGCATCATCTGCTGGTACCCAGTCGTCAACAAATTCGAACTGCTCTGGAGTAATGGAAACCATTGGAAAAGGGAACGGTATCAAGGTAGCGTCAGAGCGCCATTCTTCTTTCAAGAAGGAATACAGGGCTTGTGTAGTAACCCCATCTTCAGATAAATTTCCCGCCAAACTCAAATCAATCGTAAGGTTTGTGGTATCAATTGTTACTTCGGTTCCCTGATTTAGGTCATCTGGATCAGTTATAAGTGCCATATCGTAGTCTCTATTTCACGTTCTACATATTTATAGTTTAGCCACAACTACGAGGGAAATATTTAGTTAGTGGGTTAAACTGGTGGGATTTGGCACGTTATATACAGAAGTTGCAATCTACTAAGGTTTTCGTTGGAACCCCCGCTCTATAAATATGTCAGCGATCAAGTCTTTAGTAAAGCATGCCAAAAGTTTCTTTCGATGGACCAAATAGAATAATATCAGTGAACGCTGGTGAAACTAGTGTTGATGTTAAAATTGATATTTATTCTGAATGGAAACAGTGGGCCATCAGTAATTTACAGTTCCTACCAGCCATGAGAACCATTGGGGGTGACTCTGTGGGAGATGGTTTATTTGTTGGTGATGTTTATTTCCTGATCAACGGTTGGCAGATAAGTACTCCTCCCAACAATCTAAACGTCAGTGGTGTTATTTACCACGATGATGCTATTCCAGTATTCGTCGTTGATCCGGGTGGCTCTGTGGTATCAACCGTTTCATCCCTAGTACAAACTGTTGAAACTGGGGGTTCTACCGGGGGTAGTAGTCTAACTAAACAAGATGTTCGTGATGCAATGGTATTAGGTACGAGTTTACCACCTTCTGCTAATTCTATAGATCAAAAGCTCGACGATAGTATAACCGCACACCAAACTAACGCGTTGGTCACAAATGATATACAGTCTAGAATAACTAGTTTACAATTCAGTTTAGGTCAAACTACCGAACTCATTGAAATACTATTAAAGTATTCTAGAAATAGAACGAGGGTTGATACTGATGACAACACTCTAACCGTGTATGAAGATGATGGAACAACCGCAATTAGAGTCTTTGATCTGTTAGATCGTAACGGCGCACCTAGTAGTGATGATGTTGTGGAAAGGTTGCCAAGGTAAACTCAGTGTTACCAGCAAGAACATCAATAATAACTGGGGGTCTTGGTGTAGGCTCAACACCCGGAATCCTAATTTTAGGTCTTTCTAGACTAGCTCTAGGATTTGTTGGTACGACTCCCACCCCCACAATCACCCCTACGCCTACAATCACTCCTACCCCAACACCGACACCACAATCTGTGGGTGGAGGCGGTGGAGCAAGTGTAAGAGCGGAAGAGGAGGAAGAGAAAAAATTAGCCACGGTGAAATTCAAAGTGGTAATTAAAGGAACTACCTCCCGCAATACAATAAATATGGATGTTGATAGACACAAAAACTATGTAGATATCATGAAGAAGCTGAAAAACTTCTCATGGACTCCTAAAATAACCAAGAGCTTATCAAAATGGAAATAGCAGTAACAGTACCATACGAAATTAAAATCGACGCGGAAGGTATTAATCTAGATACCTTTGAGTGTTTCTTTGTCATTTTTAGTGATACGGTTTCGTATGGGGTAGAACTAGTCAAGAAAGAAGAGTTTTATATTTTAAAAGTCCCAAAAGAATTATCATTCTTGAACGGAAAACCCCTAAAGTATGAAGTACAAGTTAAAAAAGAGAACGCTATATTTCCCGCATCAACGGGTGAACTAACAATATTAGGAATAGTCCCTGACCAATTTAAGGTAGAAATAAAAGCACATAATGTCGATGCCAAGGTGAAGCAAGATGTTGAGGTAAAAGGTGAAGGGGATAAGGCGGTTAAGAAGAAGGTTGAAGCCACGGAAGAGCCTGTAGCAAAAGAGAATAGTTCAGAGAAAAAGAAAGTAAAGGAAGATGTGGACCCGTTGAAGGATCACACACCAGAAAAACTTTCTCGAACTAATAAGAGCCGTGTTGTTGATTCGATAGACGAACCTACAAAATACACATTCTTTAAAAATATTTTAGAGAGTAGACAACAAGAGCCAGACAATCTTAACACAAAAGTTAAAAACATCTTAAAAGATTTTAAAACTTAATAAATCCCACCTTTTCCTTCTGTTAAAGTGTCCATAATTTTCGTGTTTATATCTAGTCCATGAATAGTTACTAAAAATCTATTTAAATCTTTAATTTTGTGAACAAGAGGAACTATAATTTCCGCAGCGGATGTCTGTGCATACTCGATTGCAGTCGAGCATATACACAAGTCTCCTTGCTTAGATGACTGGATTTGAACCAGCGACTTCCACCCTCTAGGCGGCACTCTGACCTGACTGAGCTACATCTAACTTTGTGAGCACTGCAAAATTGCAATACTTCTGAATACTTCGGATTTCACCAGCACATCTTGCAAGATGTGCTGGTTACTTTCCGTTGCGGATATGCCTAAACATGTTCATAGGCTCCTGAGTATGATGGTTGGGCTTGAACCAACGACGCCCGCTTGTTAGCGGTGCTCTACCAACTGAGCTACATCAAACTTTTTTCGAGCATTATAATACAGTATTATAATACTTCTGAATTTAAAGGCCGTGGTGGAAAGGTTATTTACGGTGTAAAAAGTTTAACCACCACGGTGCTACTTTACAAGCGCAATCTACATTTCGTATATCTAGTAGCATTTAGAATATACAGACTACGCCAGTTTACTACATTGTGTCTGATCTTTACGTAGGCACAATTTTTTTACTGCTTCAAGCTCATTTATTATGCAGTACCTTTAAATGCTATCAGCTAGTACCTGATCACATCCAAAAATACAAATGAGCCTGTTTATTACATTGTGGCAGAGCGGCTGATTGCTTTTTTTACCACAACAGCTATATTACATCAACTGCTATTATTTGTCAACGCTTTTTTGTGGGAAGTTTCTTAAAAGAGTAATTATCAAACCCTTTGGAAGCCGCTAGGCTTTTGTCATCCACTTCAGCCATCATAGGCTCACTCATAAAAGTTGCAACAAATGAATGCAACTCTTGATATGCCGTATAAGGATCAATCATTTTTTGAATACCATATTCTTTAAGTGTGACATTTGTAGATAGACAATATTTACTACCGTAGTAGTACCTGCCCAAGTTTGTTATGTAACTGCCGCAGAATATAAAAATTGGTGCGGCTAGGGATTTGAATAGCTCTGTAGCATCTACATCAATTTCTCCAACAATGTAATTACTATCCTCAAAATGCTTTAAAAGAGTTTTTTCTGCCAATACCTGCCAGTGATTATCTAGCACTCCCACATTTGTTTTCCTGAAATGGAATAGGGAATAAACTTTACCAGCAAGTCCTAATATGGAATGCATAAATTCATATCCGGGGTAGCTTTTTAACAGAGTTTGCGCAATACGTGAGGCACCTAATATACCTTTTTGTTTTGGCTTTCCTAAAAATGTTCTATTTGCATCACCATTAAAAATGTCAATCACTTTACTAGAGTTAAACAAGTTCGCAACTTGTTCCTTTGCTTCAGATGATATCCCATTTCCTTCTAATTTATATGCATCAACAACATTATCATCTGTTGACCATCTATATGTGGGAACTTTTATAATGTCTTCGGCTGGTACTCTATGATAGGTAACCCTAGAATCATGCCCCATCTTCATAATGGAATCGTAATAGTCATGAGTTTTTGAAATTATTAACATATTATTATCCTATTATGTTTAAAAAATTGGCGCACCCGGCATGAGCTACGGGCGCAATATTTTCACATTATAATCCACTTTTCCTAAACAGTCAAATATCCTCGGCATCGGTATATAAATCTTCTTCAAGAGAATCAATTTCATCTTCAAGAGAATCAATTTCATCTTCAAGAGAATGTATGAGCGCTATAATCTCTACCTGCCCCAGTTTTGATAGTTGGAGCGCTGTAGCATCAAAGCGCTTCTGCACAGCTTCATGCATGGCTTTTATGGATTCTTCTAATGCTTCTTCAGCATTAAGAGGTTTGAATTTCTTATTCATACTCTGATTCCTTTATAATCTAACGTTTTAACAATTAAAAAGTGGCGAAACTGCGAGACTCGAACTCGCATTTATCCGTGCCCCGGACATCTTACCATTAGAAGAAGTTTCGCCATTGGTTTCTATTGTACTATAAAATCTACAATTTGTAAAGATTTTATTTAAAAATTGGTCTGAATGCCAAGATTTGAACTTGGGACAACCCACTTCCAAGGCGGGGACTCTACCAGACTGAGCTACATTCAGATTGATTACAACATGCTTATTATAAAAGCACAACTACTATAATTTGGTGGAGGATAACGGAATCGAACCGTTCGGTCGAGAATGCAAAACTCATCCTGTGCTCCCAACAACATCCCCCAAAAAATTGGTACACCCGACGAGACTCGAACTCGCATCGTCCAGCTTGAAAGGCTAGCGCTCTATTCCATTTAAGCTACAGGTGTGTTAAAAATATTTTAAGTATGCGCACAGTTTATCCACTATGCACATAGTTAAAATGGTGGTACAGGTAGGACTCGAACCTACTAAGTCATAGACGCCAGATTCAGAGTCTGGTACTCTACCAGTTAAGCTACTTCCCTATTGGTTTTAAGCGGTGGCCTACACCAATGCCCGGTCTACCGGGGTATCCCTTTATGCCAATTACACCCCCATTATATGGGTATATTTTCTTGGTTTTTGTGTTGTGATTTCGCCACAAGTTGACATCAATAACCTTGGGTGTTCTTTCTAAAACCCGATGGAGGGTATCAATAGCGTTACCACGAAGCCCTGTGGCACATAAGCTGGCATAATCTTTATTATTCATCATCTTCTCAGCACCGTTTAAATGTTTGTACATGCTTGGTGCCTCTCCTACTAGGTCATGACTATTCAGCCATAAGTTACATGTTCGGAGCCACCACGGTGCATAATAGTCGTCATCTTCAATGATAAGAATATGATCAGACGCTTCAACATATTTTAAGCCTTCTGAAATGTTTCTAGCCTGAGTATTTTTTCCGCGTTCCCATAACGGCTCTGGTCGTATGTGCAAGATTTCCCATTTTGGAATGTCTGCTGGAATGTCCAATGGTTGTCTTCCATCATCGACAATAATCCAAGTTACTGGACCCGAATAATCTTGTGTTTTCATATACTCAACACATTTCTCAAAAGCTTCCGGCCTTTCTCCGGTAGGGGTTATAAGTTTTAACATTAGCGTCTTGGTCTGATTCTCAAAAACTCTTTTATTGGAGTTTGATTTTTGTGTGTAGTAGGAGTGGGGGGATTATATACTATTCCAACTTTTAGGTGATCGTTATTTTGGCTATCTCCACCACGGTACCAGTGGTAAAGGTACATTTCTTTTATGAGTGTCAACGGTATTCTTTTGTTATTCAAATCTTTATGGAGCTGATTATCCACTCCCAGAATATTTAAGTTTTTGTCTCGTGGTGAATGGTTAGAGAGTGTCGATTTTTTGAATCCCCCTATTTCTTTCCAAGCTTTCTTACTAAGCAATATAACCATTCCACTAAGAGCTTCGCTCTTTTCTGGTCTGAACGACAATTGCTCATACGTGTTATAGTTGTGTTTTTTTAACTTATCTGATATAGTTCGATGTATGGCAATATCATCTCCCGAATATTCATTGTGTAACTGCTTTTTGTTTCCAATTCTGTTTGTTAAGCATGTAAAGCATCCGGTATCGGGGTTATTTCGTATAGCTCTTTCAAACACTTCACCATAAAAAGAGTCCAAAAACAAAGTATCAGAATCTCGAAAAAGTGCCCAGCCTTCATCGGACAAAAGTTCCATAAAGCTGTTGTATGCTATTATTAGATTTTTATCTATTCGGAACGGAGTGTTTTCGAATATAATAAAATCCTTAACGGTTTTTGTAACCTGTTTATCCTTAACGGTTTTTATAACCTGTTTATCCTTAACATGTGGAATTACTTCCAAATACTTATTAAAAGCCCTTATATCTTTTCCCGACATTCCCCTTGGGGCTGAGTGTGATTTTATGGTTATTCCACTATCACTCTTCCAAATACTGTAGTTTAAACTAAGCTGATCCCGTTTACTCGGCAGGGACATATAGTATTTATGCCACTGTTGGAAAAGCTCTTTGGTTTTTTCACTATTCCGATTGATAACTATCATTCCCGTTTCATACAATCCGTTATTTCTTGGATATCCCTGATCAACCAAAATCTTGGAATGTTGTAATACCAGTTTTCTATCATCTTTTTTAAGGTTTATGACCGCCGTCGCTTCCTCGTAAATACAGTTTCTAATTGGGTGATTAGAAATCATCATATCGTCATGTGTAGGATCATAGTTAAAGCATTCTAGGAACTGGTCTAGAGTTTCTTTTATCTCGATGTTACCATCAATGTATATACAGATGTCATATTCGTCAGAAATATATTCAGCATAATTCATTAATACTGCGTTTGCCCTGCGTTTGGGACATCGCACTTCTAACTCTCTGGGGTGTATTGGACGAACGTCCCAAGTATCTGATAGGATGCTCTCGTTGTCTGTTAAACAAATGAAGTCCCATCCACCAGTGGTCTCTTTTATACTAGGCTCTATTATAGTGTCGTACTGGCCTGTTATTATGGTAAATATACATTTCTTATATTGGTTATATTTATTCATTTTAGCTGGTCTTTGGTGTTTTTCGTTCCACACTAATATATATATACTTAGGTATACGCAAATGTGTTGCTTTATATCATGAATGATCCAAGTATTCTATTCCTCTCGTGCGCAAATGCCGCGTATTACAAATTCGTTACACCTTTCTTGTACAGTGTTTTGACAACACAAGAAAATTCTAAAGCGGAAATATTTCTGGAATCAAAAGAAGATTTCTACAACACTCACGGTAAAGAAATAGAGGTGTTGAATGAGATATTAGGAGATCGTTTCGTTCTTAACGAGAAAAGTTTCAAAGGTGTAATACCGCATGCTGTTAGATTTCTATACGAGCCTGAAACCAAATGTGACTATGTATACATTTCAGATGTCGATATTTTTTTCACAGAGTACAACGTTTTGGGGTCACACCGGAAGGCTATGGAAGAAAGTGGTCAGAGTTTTTCTAACATAGTTCGGAAAAACACATGTAGGTTGACTGGGCTACATGTTACCAAGTGGGATTCGTTTTACCCTATCCCGAGCCACGAAGAAATAATTTCTGAGTGGAAAAACGATGAACAAATTTTATATCACCTAGTCAAAAAAAAGTTGGGGGAGGAACCGAGAAAGGACTTAGTCTTTAGGCCCGTACATGGAATCCACACGAGTCCTAATAGGAAAATTGCGAATGGTATTAATGGTCAGTCGTGGGAAATAGATAAACCCAAGGCAATCAATTGGGTAGCACTTACTCGAAACCCGGAATGGCGAGCAATTTCGCAACATTTGGGTAAGGTATATTTATCAATAATGTCGGAAATTGATTTGTATATAAAACGGTACGGTTTGTGAGAAATGTATTTAGTTCCGCAGTCGCAGGGTTTGCACTGCTTGTTTCAGATGTTCCTCAATATCCGAAACTTTCCAAAGCATCATATATCTGTCTCCACCACCATCTATAACGCTCTCTACGCAAGATGTCGCTGGTAAGTTAAAGGGAGATTTAGTGAGATCAAAATACCTCCACTGTCCCGTCTTTATGTCTTTGTTCTTAAAGTTGGTTTGTGTTATATGGCTTGTAATCATCACGTACTTACTATTTGAAAGTAGCACATTTTCAAACACTTTGGCTATATCGCCATAAGAAAGATGGAACAAGCAATCTCTACAGAACAGTAAATCTCCTGTAGGGAGAGGGTCATTAACCAAGTCGATCTGAATAAAAGATATATTTTCAGTAGAAAATTGTTTTTTGTTCGCTTCTACCGCTCCTACCACTATGTCTCCACCAACATACTCTATGTTCCATGGAACGCTTTTCATCCAGTAAAAGTCTCCACACGGAATGTCTAAGAATTTTTTAATGTCATATTTTTTCACAATGGTGGGGATAGCTGATCGTAGTGTTTTCGTTCTTTCCATTCCAGAACTTGGCCCACTACGAGATTCTTCACCCTTCCAAGAGTTTTTTTCGTAGATGTTGGTAAAAATTGTTTCGCTATTCATATGACTCATTGCGTCTCATCGCGTACAGAATGGTTTATCATCTCAAGCCCGGAAAAGAACATTGTGCTTTCAGTTATATTAATTCTTTTTGTGTAGTCTACTAATGCCTTTACATCTTTCGGTAAGCATGCCCCACCGTAGCCCCTCTTTCCATCAGGGCCGGGAACTTGTAGGTTATGTCCCCACCTCTTGTAATTAAGTTCCAGAAAATCGCCAAAGATGTCAATGAACTCAGAATAGTCCATTCCTGATTCATCGATGTCCTGAAACATCTGATAAATGCAGTTGGCGAAGATTACTCTGGTTGCGTTGTATGTGTTGGACGCATACTTGAGTAAGGACAGCTTCTCGACGTTCGAGAACCTTACAATCTCCTTATTGCAGTCGGACGTATTGATGTATTGCTCAAACGCCTTGTAGTCCACCTCAGACGTTGCATAGACATAATGTTTTTCCATATCCAGCAAATCCTGAACGGCACATCTTTGTCGTAGGAATTCTGGATTATAAATTGTTAAGTCTGGATAGCACTTGAATAACTCTGCAACAATGTCTGGCGGTGTTGTACTTTTTAGAACAAGTGGCCTCACAGTGGTTCCAATTTCTTCTATTTCATCTAATACACTTGTGATGTAACTCGAATCGAATTTTCCGTCAACCGTTGGAGAAGGCACACATAGGAAAATAATATCTATGTCAGATTGTAGAAAGTTTTTCAGGGTGCTGAATGAGACAACACCATTTTCTTCTGCATCTATTTCTCTCACATCGTAAACGTGAACTTCGCCCGAGGTAAAAGTGTCTCCCGTGGCCTTTCCGATAACACCGTATCCTATTATTCCTATGTTCATTTGTTTCCCTAGATTGTTTCAAATATTTAGTTTAAAACCATTATACCGTCTGTTCAATTTTGGCGGAAGGAGTGGGTGTCGAACCCACACCTCGGCTCACGCAGAGGGACACCTTTCCAAGATGCTTGATACGCCAATTTCCGTCCTTCCTAATATTAAAAAGCGCACAACTCTCCAACCTTCTGGAATATTGTGTGCCACCTGTTTGGAAAAGTTTTGTACCCACGAACGGGTAAAGTTGGTGGGTGAGTCAAAACTCCTTGCATGAATGTAGTCACGATACATTGTAGTACATTCCCCATCAAGTTTTTCAGTTATGTATACACTCTTTCCCTCAAAGTGCTCCACGCTGTTCAGTTTATGATTATCACTCGTGGCATTGCTCCACGGGAGGTGAGGTGTTCTTGGGTATTTAAATAAGCTAGTCATATCTATCCATTTTTTATATCAAATATTTCTCGGGTAGGAGCTTCCATTCGTTGAACCCCTATACCATCTTCAAGGGGATTTGAAAAATCGGGATCACATTTTTTAATATAATCCACTGACCCCAACCCCATGGGTCCATCAGGTTCCAAGTCCGAATAATTCAACCACTGAAGAGCAAATCCCAATAGTTCGAACCGTTCACCCTCGAACACCCCAATTATTTCCATTTTATCACCATTATCTGCTGCATCGATTAGATCGATTTTATATTCGTCCTTCACATACAGTTTGACAGCGTTTGTTGATATTTTCTCTAATGCCCCATTTGCGAGTTTCCAGTCATCTATAAATATATACTGTGTCGGAGGACAAAGAATCATTGGGAAATTGTAGCGCCAGAGGGGGTCAGTGCACCATTCTTCTTTTAAAAAAGAGTATAGGGCTTGAGCACTAACTTTATTTTCGGGTAGATTTCCCGCCAAACTCAAATCGATTGTGCGATTTCTAATATCAATTATTACTTCGACATCTCGGTTTAGTTTGCGTGGATTGTCTATAACTAGCCTACTTTCACAGGGTCTATCTTTTAATTGTATTTCTAATTTATCCATGTTTTACATCTTTTTTTTCGGATCGTCCACAAGTGTTACACTTCCAAACATCGATCAACTCTAATGTATCTTGGTTTATCGGTGGGCGCGGCACTAAGTAGCGAGTATTTATATCGTATTTGGGATCAATGGCTGTCCCTATTTCCATTTTTGTTTTGCACTGTTTACAAATCATGCTAATATTTCCTTAAAGGAATCCACCCTTCCGCATCCGTTCCAACGTTCATCATCGTAACCCCAAGACACAAGGCGAAACCCGAACAAATCGTATTTTTTGTCCCCATACACTCCGATTACGTCCATGCCATTCCAGTTTTCTGCTACACTTATTAATTCCTGTGTATATTCTTCCTTCATGTGTATTCTGATATCACCCATTATCGCCATTCCCTTAACACGCATTGTGCTTTGGGGCAACTCTTCTTGTTTTCCTAGTATCTGTTCCCCAAAGGGTAAAACATGGAATAAGGTCGACAGTGCCGACAGTGCCAAACTGGGGTCACCTACTGGAATTTTTATAACATCATAAGTAACTGGGGGTTTATCTATCAGTTGTATCTCTAATTTGTCCATATCTATCGCTCTTCCATAAGTCGTTCATAATTTTTTATATCTGCCATTATCTCGTTCCATGTACCGCGATTAAAGCCTCCATCGGTGAGGTCATTCCCTCCAATTTCATATATACAGCTTGCAATGCAACCCAAATAGTTGTTCGGTTCTTCCCAACTACTAGTAATGCTGTAGGATACTGTCGGTGAAGTAAGTGAAAAACTTACATCGACTCGACCATCCAACTCCAGTTCAATTTCAATTTTTTCCACTTCGTCAATACTAAGAGTTTCAAAGACTGACTCTTCATCCGTTAACCACTCCATTAATAGTTTAATATGTTCACCCGCCACACCAGTTTTTGTTCTAAGCTGTTCAATAATATTGGCAGTCTCCTCTGTGGGTAATTTTCCACTGTCAATATAAAATTTCAGTCTCTTTGGTGTAGTAGTGCCTACTTCAATATACGTTTCATGTTCCATTATTTTGTTCCGTAAATTCTAAAAGTTCCAATATTTCCAAAAGGTCTTCACCTTTATCGGTCAGCCAGCCGGGGACTGATCCACCATGTTCCGTAAATTCTTCTTTATCCAACCAATAAAACATAAAATATCTAATTGCTTGAGTGTGGAACAATTGGTCGCCCTCAGTATTCCAATCTTCATAGGTATAGGTGGAATCTTTATTCCATTCAAGCAGTTTACACTTTTTGATATACCGCATTGCGTCTCGAACAAGTATGATAGGTTCTTCTGGACACCCACATCCACAAAAACCGAAAAAGTTTATATGAATTATGTCGATCAACTCGTCATTACTTGGTGCAGTATATCGGAATTTGTCCTGCACGTACATAGCATCATGATCGCTACAATATGTTTTAGCGTAAGCCACTATTTTTTCTTTTATATCTTTCATCCTGTTATACCTATTCTATGTGTTCTATCGCTTTACCGGGTTCAGCCTTTTTCCAGTCTGGCCAACTTCTATTTTCATTTTTAGATAGTTTAGCTGCCAATGTATCTACAATTTCTCTTGGAGAAACTGCTCCACCTTGACTACGCCATGCCCCATCGAACGCTAGGAGTATTACATCAATCCATTCCTCCAAATCCGTTGGGTCTTCTTCAATTTCTAGAAGTTCTTTTCGGATATGATTAATTGCACCCCTCCAATTGTTGTTAGTGGGTGGGCCGAAGGTTTTTGCACTAAACTTTTGTTGTCGTTCAAGATGTTCTTCTAAGTTCATTTTTTTAATCCCTTATGGTAAGCGGTAAGCCCCCAAGCACTTCGCTAGTGGACATAAAGTGAAAATCGGTAATCGAGTGGTCTGGGTGCGTAAAATTTAATAGGGTATTGACTTCGCTATGTGTCAACCACTCAGAATCTACTACTTCCACATGGGTGTTTTTGGGTATGGGAAATATCGTGCTAGTTTCTAAGGATAAGAGTGCTATACAGGATGTTACATTTGTGTACCCAATTATCTGGTAAAAATCAAAGGGACCCCGTTGAACAATTGTTCCAACTCTAATTCTATCGGAATTATCTTCGTCTTGCGGTCTAAATTTCATCATTACTATGCTCCTTAATAAGGGTTAATTGTAGCAATAACGAGGATTAAAGTCAAGAAGAAGTAAATAATATGGTGCAATACGACTGAATTGAACAGTCGTATTGCACAAATTTGGCAAGTGTGGAGGGAGTCGAACCCCCAACCGGCGGCTTTGGAGGCCGCTGCTCTACCAATTAAGCTACACACTTATTAATTGTTAATTTATCTCAGGGGGTCCAATAATTATACTAAAGCTCCTAACATCTGTGCCTACAAATGTAGCTTTTAGTTTATTACTATCAATTAAAATCCGGTGGATTATTTTCTTCATCACACTTAACCTCAAATGGTGTATTGTGTTTTTGTAGAATCACTTCCAACTCTTCACGTATAAAAGCTCTACGTGTCTCATCGTTCGTTGTACCAAGTATGTCGGGGTGTAATAACCTATTCATAAGCTCTTCTTTTAGTTCGTTCGATACTTCTTCTCTAATTGATTCTTTCATCTTTAACCCTTTTCAGTTTTTGGTTTTTCTACTACAGCGTATTATCTTTACACTTTCTCAGATTATCTTTGTGACGATTTACTAGTTCTATAATGGCATCCAAATCCTCATCTCGAACCATGCAAGTATCCCAATGCGCTTGCCTACTGGATAGACCGAATACATATTTGAATGCTAACCACACTCGTTTCCACCAAGGCATATAGACGGAGAGTTGTGAATGAATATGAAGTTCACTATATGGGGGGGACATTTCGTCCACGCTCAAATCCTCATATAATGCAACAACAGTCATGTGACCGAGGTTAGTGCATTGACAGGATAGATGAATTTCTTTAAAATGTTCTTCGTTTGTATTAGCCATGTTTTTTCCTTTTCGTTTTTGATTCTGCTTTCTTTGTTTTATGTTCTTTCATTTTCTGCTCATACTCTAACTTTTCAACCAGTTGCTCTAGGGCTAGTTCCTTTGTACCCAGCCTTATTAAATCCGATCTAAGAATTTCTATATTATAGGCTTCTACGCTTTGCCAGTCACTCTCCCAGTTTTCTGGAAAAAGTTCAATTCCATCATAATGTTTTTCAAACTTATTGATCCAATCCAATATATGTTTTTGGTGGCCCTTCTCTAACTCTGTATTTATGCCACTCTTTACTTTGGAAGATTCTATAGCATCAGCGTAGGTGGATGGTATAGCCCGAATAACAGATTCGTGACAAAGAGACCATCCACAGTTTATAAAACCAGTAGCTACAACTTTACCATAGGCATCTTTGAACCGTGCCATACTGGGAAGGCTCATTCCGAGAAGTCCAATAATACTTCAACCCAAAAGTCGGTCTCGCCATCGTAATAAAAATATGGATTAACCGATTCAGGCATAACCATCTCGAAGCAGCCGCTACTTTGCCTAACATTTAACCCATTAGTTTTCAGTTCTTGAATAAAATGACTTAAATCAGTTCGGTCCATTTTTCCAACCTCAACCGCATCACTTTCTTCTATATTTCTTATGTATATCTTCATATTGATTCCTTTTTATTCAACAAGTTTAATAATATAGTTAGCCGCTTTAGAAAACACAGTTTGGTCATCGTCTAACTCTAACTGTTCACTCAGTTCATCTATCGTTTTTATATCGTATTCCAAACCCTGCTCGGTTTCCCGATAACGGATTGACAGTGGGCCGTACAGGTACTTGTTTATATACATTATAATACCTTCACAATTTGGAAACGTTTCCCTAAAGCGTTCTATTTTATGAACTTTTATGTTATTAGCCACTAATAAATACTCACCATTCGGGACATCACCCTCAATGATTTTAGTGGCTGGACCAACTCGTAATTTTTTGTACAGTTCATTCGATGCTAAGAGTATGTTGCCTCTACCGGTTCTAGTATTTCGTGCAATTTGATTAGCTGCCATTCCTACCATCATGGCGGGTCTATCTTCAACCATTGAACCTTCGAGGCCCATATGATGCTCTGCCGAGTTATGAGAAATTTCTGCAATCTTCTGTAGCATGGCCTCAAAAATTTCATCTGTTGAAGATGCTTGTGCTTCCATTTTGGGGGAAACATTATGGCTTTGTGTAATAACAAACGTGTTTTCTATATCTAAATTGCATACTATTACAGCGGTATGATTCGGAAAAATGTGTTTCATATCATCTATGTTTAGTATGATTGAAGAGGGGTGTACCCAATGCTCTTCGGGTAGTGTGTGGATGTTAATCATGTCGTTCATATTTCTCCTTAGTTTTTAACTATAACAGCTTGGAGAAAATTTTACAAGAAAAAATGTAGGAAAGTGAATAGCGCCTTTTTAAAAGTCTGTTGCTCTAACCATCTGAGCTACCTCTCAACTTGTTGAGAGGGCAGGACTCGAACCTGCGACCTACAGATTACCATAATTTGTAGAAGGATGCACTAAAAATGGCCTACATTGTTTAAATAATACGTCGAAGGGAAAGTACCCACACTTAATAGTGTTACGGGGTTTTGACCCGCTAGATAGAAGGATGTATGGACATGGCTCTTCAACGTTTTCAAAATTAGTAAAGGAAAGTATCATCGCTAGTTTTTTATCAAAGAAAAGGTAGAAGGATGCGAATGAAATGGCCTTATATTATAGTTTAATATTTATTTTTAAAACCACTCGTAAATGATTTTAAAAATAAATTCTGAAGACTGAGATTACATCTTTCAGATGGATGCCTTTGGACCGTACCCAGACCTTTGCGTTCAGCCGGTTAATCCGTTATCCACTAAGACGCGTTAGCTATCCTAGTATCATCCAACGATGCCTTTTTTAAGGTGTAGCTGTTCACCTGTCATACACTACTACTCGACCTTCGATCTTCCGCTGACCTTCAGGGCCATTCAAAGTCGCTAAACTTTTACGTCTTCTCTCCGATCAAACAACGCCACCTTGCGAGTTTTGTTGCACCAGATTCCGTTAGGTCTGATATTAATCGTCTTTAATAGTTGTACCGAGGCAGACTTTCGCTTTGAAAACAATAATGGGGCTTGAACCCACAATATTCTGATATTGAGTCAGATGCCTGTACCAATTCGGCTATATCGTTACCTACCAAGAAGTGCTGCCTCAGTTGCTTCATACCTTGTTAGATACAAAATACAACACTCCTCACTGTCTTTTGCCTTGCGAGCTACTTGACATCTTTTCACGACTGAAGCGATTAAACTTCTTCCGATCAAGATGGTATAGAGCATCTTTTGCGCGAACAATCGAACTCTACACCTACACCTTAGTATTACGTGCTCATCGAGTTGGCTGGCAAAGATGGTAGCGCCAACTACCTTATCGCTCACCGAATGGCTCTGCGACTATCCTTTCGGACCTTCACCCTCAATTTCACACCTACCGCACTTATTATCATACGGGAAAGCCTTAGAGTCTACACTCGTACTTTCTAACTGGTGCTTGCATGACTTGACCCTTACGGGACGGGAAAAATGTAGGACATTTTCCCTTTACTACGGTTACCCGTAGCAAGCATTCATGCTTTAAACTGCTGATCTGAATCTTTCGATCTAGATCATGTGATACATATTACTATCTTATTTCCAATCTGTCAACTCTTTTTTGAACTTTTTTCACTTTATTTTATTGGGAATAGTTTTTTATGATTTCTTCACCGATAGAAAGTTGGGTTTCGAACGTATCACCACCCATTTCCATTTTAACTCGAAGAACCCCATACCTTCCTTTAGATATATGTGCTTCCTTTACTCTGAGGGTGACCTGTTCAAGTGCTTCGGCCATAAACCTTTCAAGTATATGACCCGGACAGTTGTCCGGGTCGGGTAGATAACACTTAGTCATAAAGTCGGCCAAGCTGGCTTTAACAAAACCATCTAAGTCCTCCACATAGCGCTCCAGTTTCATTACTGGTTGGAAGCCCTATAACTAGCTACAGTTTGACTCATGTCTACATATGCAGCACTTACACCGTCGGCTGTTGCCCTAAAGTTAATATTGTTGGAGATGCCTCTACTGGCACCTTCCTCAAATGCATCTTGATTTGCCGCTAGATATACAATCTGCCAACCTTTTTCGCCTTCAGCTTTCTGTATCATCTCTTTAATCTGATAATTGTTATATTCCTTACTGGCATTTTCCATACCATCGGTTATAATACAGATAATAGCTTTTTCAGGATTCTTTTGCATCAATGTGCTTATGGCTTTACCAATTGCATCATTCATAGCAGTCATCCCTCTAGGACCAATAGTTTTTAATGGTTGTACTTCGGCTAATGGTACAGAATTGAGTTTTACCTCATATTGATCATCAAATAACACTAGAGTTAGATTTGCATCACCCTCTACCGCTTTCTGTTCGGTGAGGAAAGTGTTGAATCCTCCAACCGCATCAGATTCGATACTGGACATTGATCCTGATCTATCCGCAATAATTAAAATTTCTACGGCATCATTTTCTGTAAATTTAAACGGGACGTACTCTGCGTACTCTGACATAGTTTTTCTCCTTAAGTAATATATTCAAAGTTCAAATGTTCAGAGGATTCGAGCCTCTAGGTTCTAAGACCACATTTGAACATATAGTGTATATTCTTTGAAGAAGTTTGTAAAGATGAGGAAGTGTAAAGGATTCGAACCTTTAAGCAGAGATTTAGTATAAAATTATACTCTATTGTAAGAGGACTGGTCCCAAAGTCTAGGCTTGGAACCATATAACATTATTACTGGGCCTTATACCGACCTTATAACACTTCCATGGTATTTGGTGGAGCCAGTCGGGATCGAACCGACGACCTCTTGATTGCAAATCAAGTGCTCTCCCAACTGAGCTATGACCCCTATTATTGTTCTAAATGTCTAACAATGCGTTCTATCCGTGGTCTCAAAAATTTAACACCACCAGAATCTCTAACTTCTAGTTCACATGATAATAATCCGGTGAACATTTCAAATTTACCTTCTATGTTTTTAATTGTATAGTCCACTTTGCTAATTGATGTTGGGTAATTGTGGGTATACCTTGGTGATGGGCTTTTATGATAAATGTCCTTGAACCATCCAGTAACTTCAACCTGACCACCAGAGCCACAGCGTTCAACCGCAAAAATGTTGTTCCATAGATCAGTGCGCTCTACTGGAGTCAGTGAGGATGATTCCAGCCCTCTAATAATTTGTAATACCGTGGATCGGGCTTTATTTAAATACTGACCAACCTCCGTGCCCCCAAAAACTTCGTTTGAAGAGAGCTTGATTATTGTGTCATGTATATTCTTCCAATCACTAGATGTTCCTACCACCCGTATTTTAGGAAACCCGCACATGTACATTGAATATGTATAATATGGACTAACTATATCCCCAAATGAACTCATAGCCGCAAAATCATATAGCGTGTCAAATGTATTCATTTCTGGAAAAAATAGTGAATGATCAACATTTATTTTATTTTTCAGTTTGTTAGTAATCCTATCAATGGCTAATACGATACTGCCACCAGATTCTACCAATATTTCTTCTTTATCATCACTATCGGTAAAGAATTTTCTATAGTCTTCGGGATTTTCTGAAACAATAGTAGCAATTTCACCCAACACAGTCAACCACACGTTTTCATGGGTTAGATATATTCCTTTGTGTGCATTGTATGCCATTTCAAAATATTGCATATGTCCTAATACTGGGATACTCCCCTGATTAGATTCATGAACAATTTTGCCCTTTCCATAGATCAAATCATTCATTTTGTTTGAGTTTTTTGTAGAGTTTACTCCATCTATGTACGATAAGCTTGTGTTTAAATCGAATTCTGTTATAAAATTATTATTCATGTTTAATTTCCTTCTCCATAGTCAATACATTCATTATAGCATGAAACATGTATTTTGTGCAAGTAACTAACATACACTATTAATTAGTATTGAGTGGATTGGAAATTGAATTGGTAGCGGGGGCAGGATTCGAACCTGCGACCTTCGGATTATGAACCCGACGAGATGCCAGACTTCTCCACCCCGCAATTCTTTTTAGTAAAAGGTAAAGTTAGAAACGACTAACGTACCATTCTGCAACTTTCCCGTAAAGGTATTGATATGCGCCTACTGGCCATCTTGACGCTGGGGCGATAGCTTCTGATATGCTTTCACCGTGACGTAGTACTCGATAACCAGTGTTTGCAATAGCACCCACGATGTAAATAATGACGATCCAAAATAAAGAGTTTAACATAATAAAGTTTCCTTTTGTGATTTATATTCGTATTTATTTATACAGAGCTAGAGACTCTGCTAATTAATTCATCTTTCGTTTATTACCGTATACTTTTGTAATTTTTTCTTTGGTTGTACTTTTTTGAGTAGTCGTAACCATAATGACTTAATCATGCTCTACTCCTTTTTCATTAATAAGATTTTTCATATCTTCAAGCATCACAACAGTGGCTTGGGGAATGCTATTCTCACACATGTGAGCGAGTACTCCAACGTTGTAGACAGATATTCTACCTTCACCATTCTTATAACATTTATACACACTTCCAGAGAAACCATGAATCAAATAATATTCTTCATGTTCTTCTATCTTTTTTATTCCACTATTCCGTCTCCAAGAGTCTCCATCAAGGTATCCCCCTGAGAAGCTACCGAAGACATAGTAGTCTGTCTTGCTATCAAGAACTTGCTCAATGATATTCCAACCATTGGGTGTATGTATGTCATCTAACATAACTATCTCCTATATTATTGGGGTAGTATATCAGCCTTGGTTATTGTTGTCAAGGATAATTTGGTGGAACCAGCAGGATTCGAACCTGCGACTCTTCGATTATCAGTCGAAAACTCTGACCACTGAGTTATGGTTCCTTAAAATTGGTGGAAACGGTCGGAATCGAACCGACAACAGAGTACTTGCAAAGAACTCTCGCTACCCTTAGAACATGCGTCCCCAATGTTTAATGTTTGGTACAAGGTACTGGGATCGAACCAGTTTCTTTGGTTTTTCAAACCAACGCTATGACCACACTAGCTCACCTTGCATTGTGATAATATTTTGCACATTATTATACAAAATTGACAATTTGCACTATAGTATGCAAATTGCTACTTACTTTCAATTGTCGCGAACTCTACAATTTCATAACCGCGTTCCCGCAAATGTGCTTCAAGCATGGCTTCTGTTGTTGCTCCATGTCGATTTTTTGTTAATGGTTCAACAGAGTTGTTTACAATGAAATCTGCCATGTGGGCAATGGTGAAGGATGGGGTAACTCCACAAGGTTTAAGAAAATTGTGTTCTCTAATTCTAGCAGAAAGTTCTGGAGTCAGGTTCATGTCATGGACATAATAGATATAAATCCCTAAATCATCCTTTAACTTTATGTACATTGATTGTCTTGGTGTAGCTCTATTCATTGCTGACTTGCTCCTTTTCTCCAAGCTTTTCGTTCCATTTACGCATCCAGCGCATCAGATACATTCCATTTTCTGTTCTTTTGAATGTTGCCGAACCGAGGTCACTTTCTGGAACTGGGAACAGGTCACCATTACAGGTTTCATACCACATGGCCCCATCTCGGAAATATCTGAATTCTACGTCACTTTTTACAACTTCTACTAATTTAATCATTTTGTAATTCCTTATTATGTACTCATGTTAGCAGTTTTAAATGCTTCAAACCTTCTGCCAACTCCATTGGGATTGGTCCTATTCCTACGCAAGTTTGTGTGGGTCCCCCAAAAACCGTAAACCCGGAATCTACCACTTTGGTTATTCCACAAACATCCATATACTTGGAATACAATTCTTCTAGCTCTATTTGTGTATCCACCGCGCAAGTGATCTTAAAAGCGTGATCGGAGTTTTTATACGCTTCAGCATATTCTGGAAACCTCTTTTCGGAATCCCAATAAGCATGTAAAAAAGCGTGACCAGCTTGTGAAGTCATTTTACCTCGAATACCATTCATTTCTTTAAGAGCTTCTTTAGAAAATATGCAATACATCTTCATTATTCTTCATCCTTCTTTGAACGGTTTAATGCGTCAACTAATACCTCTGCTTGTCCATAATTGGACACCGGGTAAAACGCTGTACATCTTCTACCCTCTATATCCCTAAAAACGTGGCAAACCATAATTTCAGGGTCGCAATTTGGGGCGACTTCAGCCTCATATAATTTCGCACTTTCCGTATAATCAAATTTTAATGTCATAAATAATTCCTATTTTATTTCCTCGTATGTGGACCATATCGCATTACACAACCAACAGGAGTATGCTTTGACACCCACCCCATGTCTAAAGACAGGGGATTCCTCCAACGAGACGCCCATGTCCGAGCGCAAGGATATTGATAGCTGCGTTTATATCGCGATAGTGTTGGACACCACATCCAGCACACTGTCAATCCCTCTCATTCAAACCTGATAATCCTTTCGGGCCGGATTTTATTCCACATCCTGAACAGGTTTGGGTGGTATATGACTCATTATACAGTTATTAGTTATCTAATGTCAAGCATTATTGCACCTTATATCCCCATAGCTGAAGCAAGGGGATTTACGGCG
>Ga0306898_1000027_pt1 | contig 70324 bp, 69 predicted proteins | sample AntRauMFilla1564_FD_190424 | JGI IMG/M metagenome (GOLD analysis project Ga0306898, IMG submission 190424) | Saline lake microbial communities from Rauer Islands, Antarctica - Metagenome Filla 1 #564 (v2) (version 2) | ecosystem: Environmental > Aquatic > Non-marine Saline and Alkaline > Saline ...
GAGACAGTCAGCTCACTAGATAGCTCATCACCAGCAATGATTGGTCTTTGATAGATGAACTTCTGCTCGCCGTGAACCACTCTGGAAAAGTCAATCTGGGCTTCGGGGTCCGAAAGCACAATAGCCAGACTTTGCTCTTGGATCACCACCGGGAAAGTCGGTGGAACCACAAGATCCGGGTGGCCATTTGCCCTAGCAAAATCGAGATCGAGGCATTCCTTAGAAGCCATAACGGCCTTGGCAAATTCACGCACTTTTTCTCTTCCAACTAGATAGCTTGGCGTTCTGGGGTAGCGCTTCCCCTGGATATCTGGATTGACCATCTAATAAGGCTACTCCAAGCAACAGCGCTGGCTGCTTAGAAAACTACCTGAGACGGCGCCGTTGGGGATTGTTCTGATGTTGGTAGCTGAGGCGGGGCACGATCCCGCGACCTCACGATTATGAGTCGTGCGCTCTAACCAACTGAGCTACTCAGCCATGATCTGAAGCGAGAGGATTCGCTAAAGAACGAGCCCCGAGACAGGATTGAACTGTCGACCCCTTCCTTACCATGGAAGTGCTCTACCACTGAGCTATCGGGGCGAAGCCTAAACGGCAACCGCAAAAGATTACCACTAGCCAAGGGCGCTAGGCAAACCCCAAATCCAAAGGCCAAGCGTTAGCGATTATTAACTTGCACTTAGTTGGGCTGCTGCGACAGATACCTAGGGTTGGCTCCGAGTTTGAAGCACTACGAAAGCGGTATTTTGGAGCCTTCGGTTATTCAAGCCCCAGATTTATGGCCAAATCGCGCGACCGCTGATTCCAAAGTAGCCCAGGGTCAGTAGCACCTCTAAGAATCTCAGTTTGCATCACACCCCATTCAAACCAAACCTGCGAAAGCTCAATCAGTGCTGGAAGCGGGACCGCTGTGTTCGCAGCCGCCATAAAACCCTTGGTCATCGATGAATCAATATCACCGATAAAAGCTTCAGTGGCTGGCTGTTGCCCTGAGGTTAGATAAAGCAGTTTCTGGAACTCTACCGAGGTTAGATACTCGCTCAAAAAAAGTTCGGCCGTTTGCTTTTTGGTCGAGGCTTCGCTTAGAAAAAACCCCCTGGTGGATAAAAACGAGGTTGCCGGCAAGTCACCAAGTGCAGGGACATCAAAGATTGCCAGCTCTTGAAGGTCGCCGAGTTGGGGCAACAGCCATGGCCCACCCAAAAGACAGTTGGCTTCATTATTTATAAAATCGGCAACCGCTAGGTCACTTGATTGCATTTTAAAACTGTCTTTTTGCTCCGAGAGCCAGTTCGCAAAGCCAACCCCCTCAGGGGTTCCAAGACCTAGAACAGGAAGGTCATCTCCAAGCTCATCTTGCAAGAAAACCTTTGCCCCAAAAGAGGCTTGCAGGGCATAGAGCGAATACGGGTCGCCGTTTTCCAATACTGAAAGCGGAGAGTCTTTGGTTGCGACCTGTGCCCAGCTAGCTGGCTGACTCGAAACTTTGTCGGTGTGGCAAATTAAAGCAATGTTTTCGACTGAATACGGGTAGGCAAACTGATTGCCCTGATAATTCAAGGACCTAAGAGCAGGTCCTTGAAAATCAATTGCCGCTCCCGATTGAATCGGGGAGATGAGACCCACATCACTAAGTGAGCGGACCCAGCTGCTGCTTCCAGCAAACAAATCCGGAGGATTTAGCCCAGCTTGGATTTCAGCTTCAATGTCAAAGAATTCTTTTGGTGTGATGTTTACTGTCACTTGATAATCCGCAGCGAACTGCTCAGCCGCCGCATTCAAGGACTGCATTAATTCCTCCCCCGCCCAAATCTCAATGGACTCGAGATTCTGTGTGACTGACGGGGTGGTCGATTCGCTAAGTGGAGTGGGTTCGATTGCCTGGCAACCGGTCAGCACAACTAGCCCAATCAAAACCCCAGAGCCAATAGATAGCTTGTGCATAATTCTCCGCCTCCCTATGGATCAATCATGGCATGTGGGGCCAAGAACCGCTTTCAGCAATTCACAGCCTGGCCAAAAACTGACCAACTCAATTGGTATGGGTCTGCCCCGGCAGCGTCCACATCAATGCTCGCAGCTGCTTCGGAAACTCGTTATCGTGAGAGAAACGAATAAAGCCGTAGTAGTGTTGTAAGCGTTTACAATTTTCCCAAAGTTCCCGACGTTCTAGGAGTTTTTTCAGATGTTTCTAAATTCAGAATGGTGGCGCTCAGCCGTTATTTACCAAATTTACCCGCGTTCATTTGCTGATGGTAATGGCGATGGAATTGGAGATCTCCAGGGCATAACTGGGCGCCTCGACTCACTCGCAGCTTTGGGCATTGATGCGGTTTGGTTCTCGCCATTTTTTCGCTCACCTCAAAAAGATGCGGGGTATGACGTAAGCGACTACAAGGACATAGATCCGCTTTTTGGAAGCCTTGAGGACTTCGATGTGATGCTGGCGAAAGCTACTTCCCTCGGCATCAAAGTCATAGTTGACCTAGTCCCTAACCACTCTTCGGATCAGCACGCACTATTCCAAGCCGCGCTCAGGGCCGAACCGAACTCGGCCGAGCGCGATATGTATATGTTTAGAGAAGGCAAAGGGCATCGCGGCGAACTTGCTCCGAACAATTGGGAATCCGTGTTCGGAGGTCCGGCTTGGACCAGAATCGAAGAGCCCAATGGCGAATTGGGTCAGTGGTACCTGCACATTTTCGATAGCTCACAACCCGACTTCAACTGGGAGAACGAGAATGTCAGACTTGAGTTTGATTCGGTCTTGCGTTTTTGGTTAGACCGCGGTGTAGCAGGTTTCCGAATCGACGTGGCTCACGGCATGGTGAAGGCTGAGGGTTTGCCCGATGTCGATCAGAACCTTTCGACCATGACCGGAGCTGAGGCTGAAAATGCGCCGCCACACCCATTTTGGGGCCAAGACGGAATTCATGAAATAAACCGCCGCTTCCGCAAAGTATTGGATGAATACCAGGACCGAGCGATGTGTGCCGAAGCATGGCTTCCAACTATCGACAAGATGGCCAAGTGGGTAAGGCCAGATGAATATCACCAAACCTTTAATTTCAGCTACCTAGGCACGCCTTGGGATAAAGAAAAACTTCAAGCAGTTGTTAACGAATCACTGGATGGCTTTGGGGCAGTTGGCGCACCGAGCACCTGGGTGCTTTCGAATCACGATGTGATTCGCCATGCCACCAGAATGGGTTATGCAGAAGTCCCAAAACAGGGCGATGGAATCGGCCCCGATTACCCACAACCCGATGAAGCAAAAGGGCAGCTCATCTCAAGGGCCGCCACCGCTTTCATGCTTGGCCTTCCTGGCAGCGCTTACATTTACCAGGGCGAAGAGCTCGGGCTCCCCGAGCACACGACCATCGAAAGTAAATATCGCCAAGACCCGACCTTTTTCAGAACTAATGGCTTAAGAGTTGGCCGAGATGGCTGCCGGGTCCCAATCCCCTGGAAGGCCGATGAGCCAGCTTTTGGCTTCAATCAAACTGGCGAATCTTGGCTTCCTCAGCCCGAGAGCTATGTGCGCTATGCCAGAAGCACTCAAGAAGGCCTTGCCGGATCGACTTTGGAACTTTATAAAAGGTTGTTAAAGGTTCGCAAAGATTTCGACATGGGCAACGGGGAGCTTATTTGGGCTCCAGAACATGCAGGAGCCAATTCGCTTGGCTACACAAATAACGGCATCTTGGTGCTTGCCAACTTCACCGGCAGCGCCATCACGATGCCGCCCGGCGAGTTGATGGCCACTACTCAGCAGAATTTATTGGTTGAAGAAGTTCTAGAACACGACCAAGTGGTCTGGATCAAACTTTAAAAATGGCCCAGCACATTGCCATAGAAAGTTCTAGCTGGTGGCGCTCGGGGGTTATTTACCAGATCTACCCGCGCTCATTTGCGGATTCCAGCGGAGATGGCCTGGGGGACCTCAAGGGCATTACCCAACGTTTGGATGTGCTTGTTGATCTCGGTATTGATGCAGTGTGGCTGAGCCCTTTTTATACCTCGCCACAAAAAGATGCTGGCTATGACGTGGCTGATTATTGCGATGTGGATCCGATGTTTGGAACCCTTGCCGATTTTAGTGAGTTACTAACAAAAGCCCACGCACTGAATCTTCGAGTGATGATCGATCTGGTTCCAAACCACTCGTCTGATAAACACCCCTGGTTCCAAAAAGCTCTTGGGGGCGAACCGGAATCCAAAGAACGCGGCTACTACCACTTCAAGGATGGGCTCGGCGAATCAGGAGAGCTGCCGCCCAATAACTGGCAGTCGATGTTTGGCGGGCCAGCTTGGACAAGAATCGAAGATGGCCAGTGGTACTTGCACCTATTTGACACCTCGCAGCCGGATTTGAATTGGGGAAACCAGGCGGTTCGAAAAGAGTTTGAGGCCATTCTTCGATTCTGGCTTGACCTTGGCGTGGATGGTTTCCGGGTGGATCAACCCCACGCAATGGGCAAGGCCGAAGGTTTACCGGATCACCCTTATCTCGATGAAGCCGGAGCCGGCTTTATTGAGGGTCGCGAGAACCCACCGATGTGGTTCCAAGATTCGGTACACGAAATCTTTCGGGAATGGCGAAAGATTCTCGAGAGCTACCCGGGTGAGCGGGCAATGTGTGCCGAAGCTTATGTTCTGCCGCTGAGCTTTATGGCGCTCTGGGTTAGGCCCGATGAATTTCACCAAAGCTTTAACTTTCGCTTTCTCGATGCCGGCTGGAACAAAAGGGCTCTAATCAGAGCAATCGACGAATCTTTTGAGGCATTCGACGCGGTCGGAGCACCCAGCACCTGGGTGCTGAATAACCACGATGTGATGAGACATGCCTCAAGATTTGGCGGTAATTACGCCCGAGCCACAGCCTCCGACGGGGTCGGGGTCAATGACCCTCAGCCCGACAGCGAATTGGGACTGAAAATAGCAAAGGGCGCGACCCTTTTCATGCTGGGGCTTCCCGGAGCCAGCTACCTCTTCCAAGGTGAAGAACTTGGGCTCCCCGAGCACACCACCCTCGAAGATAAATACCGCCAGGACCCAACTTTTATAAGAACCGATGGTCAAAGAGTCGGTAGGGACGGCTCTCGAGTCCCGATGCCCTGGGAAAAAGGCAATCAATCAAATGGTTTTAGTGAAACCGGAGCATCTTGGCTTCCGCAACCCTCGAGCTACCAAGGGCTTGCCAGAGACCAGCAATTCAATGTGGCGGGCTCAACCCTCGAGTTTTATAAAGCGGCCCTGCAGCTAAGAACCGAACTAAAACTCGGTGAGGGTTCTTTTGATTGGGTGAATCAGGGCGAGCTTTTGAGCTATAAAAATGGCGGGACATTGGTAATGCACAACTTTTCAGAAACCGCACAGCAGCTCCCCAAAGGCGAGTTGTTATTAGCGAGCGCCGAAGTATTGGATGGCTTACTTCCGGCTCATGCCAGTTGTTACCTCAGGATTTAGTCGGCAAATTCTTTTCTTGGCCACCAGAACTTTTTACCCAAAATAAACGCCATCGCCGGCACAATCACAGTTCTAACCAAAAGAGTGTCCAAAAGCACACCGATGCAAACTATGGTTCCGACCTGTGCCAAGGCAATGAGCGGCAATACCCCAAGGACCGCGAACACCGCGGCTAGCAAAATTCCCGCTGAGGTGATGACACCTCCGGTTGCTCCTAGCGCTATGCGCATGCCCTCTCGTGTGCCGTGTTTCCGAGCTTCTTCTTGAGCACGTGTTACCAAGAAGATGCTGTAATCAACGCCAAGTGCCACCAAGAATAAGAACGCCAGAATAAATACAGTTAGATCCAGGGCGGGGAATCCAAATATGTTTTGGAAAATAAACCAGCTCACCCCCACTGCCGCGAAGAAAGAGCCGACCACCGCGACCAATAGCAAAATTGGCGTTAGTAGCGACCGCAAAAGCAGTATCAGAATCAAGAACACCGAGATCAGAATCAGCGGGATCAAAAGCGCTTGGTCACGGGCGGTGGCATCCTCGGCATCCAGCGTGCTGGCATCTTGACCACCAACTAACGCGATCGCCTCGGCAGGCAAAACATCCAGCGCGCTTCTTAGCTCGCGAATAATCAAAAGCGCTTCGGCAGATTCTGGGTCCGCTGCAAGAACAACATCCACCTGGGTGATGTCTCCATTGGTCGCTCCGGTTCTGACTCGATCAACACCCGCCACACCCTGAGCAATCTCAATCGCCTGATCAACCTGTGGGTTGGAAATAATCATCTGAGTTGGGGTCGCAGAGCCAGCCGCAAAGCTCTCTGCCAAAACCTCTTGGCCGACAACGGCTTCTGGTTTTTCGATAAAGATTTCATTTGCGCTCAAGCCGGTTTTGATACCAAGGCCCCCTGTGGCCAAAACCGCCAGGATGGCAACCCCGGCCGAGGCAACTATTACTGGGCGCTTTGAAACTCCCCTGCCAAGCTTGGCCCAAAGAGAGTTTTCAAACGGGCTCTTACTGCCCACCTTGGGAATTAATGGCCAGAAGATACCCCGAGGGAATATCACTAGAGCAGCTGGCAGAACCAGAAGGCCAGCAATCATCGCCACCACAATGCCCACCGCTGACACAAGACCCAAAACCTGGCGGCTATCAATTTCTGCCAGTAGCAACAATGCCAGTGCCACCGCAACCGTTGAACCGGAAGCCATGATGGCGGGGCCAGCTCCGCGAAGTGCAACTCGCATCGCTTCACGCCTATCAACATAGGTCAAGAGCTCTTCTCGATATCGTGCAATTAATAGCAGGGCATAGTTTGTTCCGGCACCAAACACCAGCACCGACAAGATTCCGGTCACCGAAGCATCGGGTGTAAAACCAAGCCCCTCTGCGACCCTTCTGGCCAAAATCCCGGCCATGCCATCGGCAACGCCCACAACTATTAGCGGAATCAACCACAAGACCGGCGAACGGTAGGTGATTAAAAGAAGCAGCGCCACAACCGAGGCGGTCACCGCCAAGAGGCTAAAGTTTGCCCCCGAAAAGATTGACCCGATGTCTTTGATAAAGGCCTCGGGGCCTGTCACATAGACCGAGATACCCGCCGGCATGTTTTGGGGCGCAATCTCCCGCATCGAATCAATCCTCTGAATCGTGACAACAAAGTCATCGCTTTGGGCCAAGGGAACTGAAATCAAGGCCGTGGTGCCATCATCGGAAATAACTGCGGGTGGGACGAACTTAGTACCGTCCACCTCTAAATTGGTGAATTCGACAAACTTCTCGCTGGCTCCACCAGCTGGCAATTGGGTTACTGGGTCAAACTCCCCTTGCAGCCACAAAAGCTGAGTTTCAGAGAATTTAGCATCGGAGGCATAAACGATAAAAGCTGCCGAGCCATCATTGGCGGGCAGCTCTTTTTGAAAGTTGGAGACCTGAACCGACTCCGCACTATCCGGGAGCCCATTGGTCGGAGTGGTGGACTCGGATTCGGTGTTCAGAGGTCCAAACGCGAGCACTGCGAATATCAAACCAATCAGCATGGTTACAGGTGCAGTTTTTTTGCCAGTGAGGAACTTCAGTAAGCCGTTCATTTATTCTCCATCGTTTGCATCCCCGAGGGATAAACGAAAGGGGAGATGAAATCACCGGATCTAAAGCCCCGATTTCTCGGGGCTTTAGTGGCAAGTGAGGGATTCGAACCCACGAAGTCGATGACAGCTGATTTACAGTCAGATCCCTTTGGCCGCTTGGGTAACTTGCCAGCGCACCGCACTTGCGTGGAGGCAAATGCGATGCGGAAAGAGTTTATCGGCAAAATGCCTTCGCTGGAAACCAGCTAGAAAGATTCGCCAGGGTAATCGGAACCTGCGAACCCGGTGGCCCCGATTACCCAAGACCTAGGTCCAAGTAGCGTGGGTGTAGGTTGGATGATGGGGATGATCTTCCGGCCCCAAGTGAATTGTCAAAAAATCCGCATAATTTAGGGGATTAAATTGCACAGCAGAACCTACTTCACTCTTCGTAGCTTTACCGCAGGCGCCTCAGTTTTGGCCCTGACACTAGCCGGGTTGGTATTTATAGCCGCTCCGCCAAGCTTTGGAGTTTCTCCAGCAACTATTAATTTAGGCACGGCAAGTAGCTTTGGCGTTTTAGCCAAGGGCTACGTAACAACCGGGACCAACAGCACAATAAATGGCGACATCGGTTCTGGGGCAGCGATTACCACCGGCGCCGATAACACCATTAGGGGAAGTGTTTACTCTTCGATGGCAACAACCACCGGCGCCCGCAATATCTTGAGTAGCGACATCTTTGCCGGGGCCGCCATAGATCTTGGCGCCGACAGCTCTGTCGGGGGAAGCGTGTATGCGGTTGCCGCAATCACCTTGGGGGCAGGTTCTAATGTGGCAGGGTCACAGAACCCGAATCAAACTTCGATTAATTCTCGTTATCCCGCAGCTCTCACCGCACTGGAAGCGGCAATTCTGGACGGAGCAAGTAGAACCAGTTCGCAAATCCCTACGGTGTTGGGGGGCACCACTTTAATTCCCGGGGTCTATTCGGCGGTGCCAGGCGGGTTTTTAACGCTAACTGGGACTCTGACTCTGGACGCCCAGAATGATCCGAATGCGGTCTTTATTATTAGAAGCGATGGCTATTTCACCGCCGCGGCAAGCTCGTCAGTCTCACTGATTAATGGCGCAAATCCCGAAAATGTTTTCTTTGTGGTGGGGGGGTATCTAACCCTCGGGGCTGCGGCAAGCTTTGCAGGCAACATTCTTGCGACCGGAGACGTGACCTTTGGTGTGAACGCATCAGTTCAAGGTCGCATTTTTTCAAAGGCCGGGTTTGTCCGATTTGGCGATAACAACCCGATGACTACCTACGGAGTTGTTGGGATTGGAACAACCTTGCTCCAGGCTCCGCTGGTTCCCGTTCTTCAGACCCCCACCCGCACAGCCGACGGTTTTGTCTTTAGCATCGGTAATTACGATGCTGGCTATTCTTGGTCTGGGACTGTGACCAACAGCGGATCGGTTTTGATTGGGGGAACCGGGGTCGTAACCGTTACCGGCTTGGCCCCGAGCACTTCGGCCACGGTCACGATCATTACTCAAAGATCTGGCTACACCCAAGGGTCTGCCACCAGGGTAGCCGCTTCGCTAAAACAGGCCCTAATTCCGATTCTGACGGCGCCGGTTTCAGACAATACCGGGTTCAGTTTCAGCATCGACAACTACGACGGTGACTATTCTTGGGCTGCAACCGCGACCAATGGCGGTTCGGCAGCCATTAGCGGAACCGGCGAAGTGACTGTGACGGGCCTTTCTGCGAGCCAGAGCTCAACGGTGCTAATCAAATCCACCAGGGCCGAATTCGCTCCCGGAACCAAAAGTATCACGGGGGGCTCACTTAGAGAGGCGCTCACCCCAAATCTCACAGTTCCAACTAGATCCGCCACAGGGTTTACCTTCCAGATCACAAATTACGATTCGAGCTTCACGTGGTCTGGAACCGCGACTAATGACGGCTTGGTTGCAATCAACAACTTAGGGGTTGCAACCGTTACCGGTCTAGCTGCAGACAACTCGGCGACGGTAAGAATAACAGCCAGTAAGTCCGGGTTTGCCAACGGATCAAGCACCGTGGTCGCATCCTCACTGGGTGAAGCGCTAATTCCCGTTCTGACCGTTCCGACTGCTACTGCAACCGGCTTTATTTTTATAATCCTGAACTACGGTCCGAGCTGTTCTTGGTCTGGTGCTTCCACGAATCAGGGAATAGTGGTCATCGATACTTCTGGAAATGTTTCGGTCACCGGCTTAGACCCCGACACCAGCGCTACGGTCACCATTACTGCCAGGCAGCAAGGATGCGCCGCTGGGTCAACTGCAGTGACCGCAACCTCTCTAAAACTGGCGCTTAGTCCGCTGTTCTCTAGCCCAACCTCAGCGAATGGAGGATTCACCTTCCAAATCACAAATTACGACCCGAGCTTTGCCTGGTCTGGGATCGCCGTAAACGCAGGGCTGGTAGCAATCAGCGGCACGGGGTTAGTGACCCTCACCGGTTTGGCGGGAAATACCTTTGCAACCGCTGCCATTACAGCGACCAAGACTGGGTTCGCCCCGGGCACTCAAAGCCTGGGTGGCACATCTCTCACACCAAGCTCAGCCCCAAACCCCAGCATTACTCCGGGTAGCACCGCACCGGAAAGTTCGGGAGCTTTCAACACCACCCTCATGGCAACAAGCCAAGGCGCCGGCTTAATTCCAAGGATTGAGCTAGTTCCCGGGGAAAGTACAGATACTCGGTTGGTCGAATCGGCCGATCCACCAGGCTATGAGAAGACCGAATACTTCACGATTGCAGGGGTCTTGACCGATTTCGCCGGTCGACCCGTTGCCGGTGTAACTTTGTTAATCGCTGGAGAGGGAGTGCTTTTCAACACCGGCTCCTTGGCCGAATCCACAAAGCAGAACTACACAATTGGGTCAATCTCGGTTACCACATCAGCTAAGGGCGAGTATTCGATACAAGCTCGCTCTAACATCGCCGGTGAGCACATCATCACCGTGGTCGGCGGTGAGGCCATTCAGCCCAAAGTTATTACTTTTCAACAGGCTTCGGGCTCATCTGGATCAAGGTTGGAGATAGAAGCACCAAAGACCACGATGGAATCTAGATTCGAGGTCACCGTTTCGCTTCGGGATGTCTTCAGTAATCCGGTTCGAGTCACAGATACCGGGAAGTTTTCCCTGAAATACGAAGGCTTGGGCTCAGCAAGCGGAACTTTCGACACTACGGATGTTGACGGGCTGGCCTTCCTCACAGTGAATCTTGACAGCCAAAGAATTGGAGTTGGAACGGTCACAGCCAGCTATGACGGCGACGGAGATCCCGCAACTCTCGGAGACAACTTGGTGGTAACCAAACAAATTTACATCGGCCAGCCAGCGCCTTCAAGACAGAAGATTACAGTTGGCACCCTAAAGGGTTATGTTGTCATCTACGCACTTGGACACCAGGGTGATCGGCTCTCGGCAAAGGTGGGGAAGGACTGGGTGATTGTTCCGGCAATACCAAAATCTCCCAACTTTCTTTTTCGCTTCGCTGAGCCGGTAGGTGCGGGAGTGGATTGTGAAGTGCGCGTTTACATCAATCGGGTCATTGTGGACACGGTTTACCTCACCACTAAATAGTTAATTCAACTAGTCAATTCAAATAGTGCGACAGGTGACTGGGCTATTGGGTGATCAAACGTCGCGTTGCGCGACAAGTCCATGCAAGATACTGAACGGCGCTCGGAAGTGCCGGTATTTCAATCCAGCTGATCTGGTCTTTGCGGTCGGAAAACAAATATCTAACTGCTGGATTTTGGCTATAGAGTTCCACGAAATAAAATAGGGGTTTCACTCCCCTCGTTGGGGGATAAGTCTTGTACAGTTACGTGCACGGCTAAAGAATCGCGGCACACCGCGACCTGGCTAGAAATCCTAAGGTTTTAGGTAATTTAAATTGCATGCCAAAACTCGAACTAGATTTCGCCTGCCATTTTCCTTCGCGCTAATCTTTGCGCTGATTGGCTCTGGACTAATTTTCATGTCCGTTCCAGCCAGCCAGGCATCGGCACCAGCCACAATTAATCTTGGAAGTTCCTCGAACTTTGGAGTGATTGCCGGGACCTACATCACAACCGGGGCCACCAACACAATCACCGGAAGCCTCGGAGCCGGAGGGGCCATCACAACCGGGGCCAGCAACACAATCGCCGGCGATCTCTATGCGGTGGCGGCAATAACCACCGGGGCCAGCAACACAATCACTGGAAGCCTCCATGCCGGGGCGGCAATAACCCTGGGTGACCCAACCACCATTTCGGGAACGCAGGCCGACACCCAACCATTGGCTCCGGCATTCAGCGCCGCCAAGACCGATTTAGATTCGGCAATATCTGACGCCGCGAGTCGCACTGACTTTCAGATTGTCAAAGAGCTAGGTGGCAGCACTTTAGTTTCCGGGGTTTACTCGGCTGCAGCGAGTGATTTCTTGACTCTCACTGGCACCATAACCTTGGATGCCGAAGGCGACTCAAATGCGGTGTTCATCATCAAGAGCCCCACGTACTTAGTGTCCGCTGCGGGTAGCCAGGTGGTGCTAGCAAATGGAGCCAGAGCGAGCAACGTATTCTTTTTCACCGGAACCCACATGCTTCTGGGAGCCAACACAATCCTCAAAGGGAATGTACTGGCAACCGATTATGTGAGTTTCGGCGCGGACGTTCAAGTTGAGGGACACATTTTTTCAAAAGCCAGCTATGTGATCTTTGGAGCTGGAACAAGAACAACAACCCCACCACCACTAAGCCCAGCCAGAACACCGACAATTGGTTCGGTAACCGCCACAACCGATGGCTTCACCGCAACCATCACAAACTACGACTCCAGCTTCACCTGGAGTGCTACTGCTAGTGCGGGGTCGGTTATAATCAGCGGAGCAGACATCACAGTCACTGGAGTTGCCGCCAACACCTATGTGACCGCAACAATCACTTCTAGTAAAACCGGCTCGGAGACTGGTTCTCTCGCAGTGTCTTCGACTTCACTCGATTCACCGTCCACCTCGGCAACGCTAAGTGCCGCCCTAACCCCAGAACTTGGCTCTATCACCCCCACAGCTACTGGCTTCACAGCTACCATCACAAACTACAACTCCACCTTCACCTGGAGTGCTACTGCTAGTGCGGGGTCGGTTATAATCAGCGGAGCAGACATCACAGTCACTGGATTGGCCCCCAGCACCTCTGCCACCGTAACAATCACTTCTACTATGGCAGGCTTGGAAACTGGTTCTTTCAGCGTGACGGGAATCTCACTCGATTCGGCTTTCGTCCCAACGATTGGCCTTGTCACCCCCACAGCCAATGGCTTCACAGCCACCATCACAAACCACGATCCCAACTACACCTGGAGTGGAAGCGTTACTTCAGGATTGGTTGGAATTAGTAGAACCGGAGTCATCACTGTCGCCGGAGTGACCCCCAGCACCAATGTGACCTTAACAATCATGTGTAGCAAGCTCGGCTCGGTAACTTGTTATCGCGATGTGGAAGCGATTTCACTCGAGGCAGCCCCGATAAGTTCTGACTCGCCTCAAGCATCACCGAATGCCTCCCAGACTCCAGTACAGACACCACCACTGAGTGACACTTTGAATCCAGAGCAGACATTACCGACAGTGACGCCGGCACCAAGGGTGAAGCCGGTAGTGCCGGTCACTAGGGTTACTCAACCGGCGGGGACGATTGCAGGCTCAGCCGAGAAGGTCACCATCGTCGCAAATGCTCCGAGGGAGAAGTTGATTGCTTCCTCGGGCGCCTGGAAGGTTGAAATCAAAGCGGAGCTTATAGGTGGTCAATCAAAGCCAATTCCCGAGAAGCTAACACTTGATTTCCAAATAGGCTCAAAGGCTGCCCTTTCTGGAACAGGTCTACATTCAAGGACCCAGGTTTCGGTATACGTTTTCTCCGAACCAACGTTTGTTGGCGAGCTTGAGACTCTGGCCGATGGTTCCTTTGCAACTTCGATGCTCTTGCCTGCAAGCATCTTGCCCGGCGACCACACCTTGCAGCTTTTAACAACCGATTTGGATGGCAACCAGATTGTCCTGAATATCCCAATTACAGTATCTGGCAAAGTGACCGTTGGAACCTTTAAGGGCTACCTCGCCATCTACACCAAAGACCTAATGGGCCAGCGACTCTCCGCGAAAGTTGGTGGCAAGTGGTTAGTTCAAGATCCAATCATTAAGTACAAAAACTTCAACTACTCAAGACAGATCAGATCCGTAGGCGTTGGTTACGAAATCTCCGTCGACTTATATCTGAACTCAAACTTTTTTAGGACAGACGTAATTACGAGTAGGTAATTACGCCCGATAATCGAAACTCACCGATTGCCTAAGCGAGAAGGATTCTAGAGCCAGAGGCGCTTGAAGATGGCGCCTTCGCGCACCTGAAGGGCAGATAAATCTTCTGCTGATCTGGCATTTGCCAGTAAAGAGAACTGCCTTTAGCGCCACCGTCTTCCATAACCTCTCAAATCCATTCCGCCATTTAAAAACCCAAGCAAAGTGGCTTGCCAGGGTTTACAATTTTTACAAATGGTCGGAATTATTGAAGTAGCGCAGCGGGCTGGGGTTTCAACAGCCACCGTTTCAAGGGCGCTCAACGGCAAGGCTCACGTTTCAGCTAGGGCTCGCGAAAAAGTTCTCAAGGCAGCCCAGGAACTGGGTTACGTGGCTTCCTCCTCTGCCTACAGCCTTGCCACCGGAAGATCCAAGAACATTGGCGTTGTGATGCCCTTTATCGACCGCTGGTATTTCTCAAATGTCTTAGAGGGCGCGGTGAACGCTCTAATTAGTCGCGGCTATGACGTGACCCTTTATAGCCTCTCAGGTGGCATCACGCACCGCAAAATGATCTTCGAAGACTTGGTATTGCGCAAGCGGGTGGATGCCGTGCTAACGGTGGCAGTGAAGCTTACTGAGCAGGAACTTAAAAGACTTAGCGAAATAAAAAAACCAATCGTTGGTATTGGAGGCCCAATCCCCGGAGCAAGATCAATTTCAATAGACGATGAGGGGGCCGGCAGGCTTGCCACCCAGCACCTAATCTCTCTTGGCCACACCGAAATTGGCATGATTGCCGGCACTCCAGAAACCCAAATGCCTTTTCACCAGCCATACCTGCGCAAGACCGGCTATCACGAGGCGCTGCTGGATGCCAATTTAGACTTCCACCCGCAGTGGATGGCAGAAGCCGATTTCACAACCGCGGGCGGCTATCACGCCGCCAAGCAGATGCTTGGCGATCCTAGAAATGCGCCCTCGGCAATCTTTTGTGCATCCGATGAGATGGGCTTTGGCGCCATACAGGCGGCAAGGGACCTGGGTTATCGGGTGCCTCAAGATGTTTCGGTGATAGGGATCGACGGGCACCCACTAGGAGAGTTCTATGGTCTTGCGACGATTGATCAAAGACCCAGTGAGCAGGGTGCCAAAAGCGCAAATATGGTGGTCGACATTCTTGAATCCGACGACCCAAAGTTACTTTTGAATATTGAGCACTTGATTCACTGGCCAATTGACCTGGTGGTTCGTTCCTCAACCGCCAAGCGCTCTAGCTAGACTTTGGCCATGGCTGATTCAACATTCGACATCGTATCCAAGGTAGACAAGCAAGAAGCGGATAACGCTCTAAACCAAACCTCCAAAGAAGTCGAGCAACGCTACGACTTCAAGGGAACCGGTGCTGAGATTTCCAACAGCGGCGAAAAGATCATGATTAAGGCTAACTCCCCAGAGCGAGCTAAGGCTGTTTTAGATGTCTTTGAAACCAAACTCATCAAGCGCGGCATTTCTTTGAAATCGCTTGATGTTGGAGAGCCCTACGCTTCCGGTAAGGAATACCGCATGGAGATGAGCCTCAAAAGCGGCATTGATCAAGAACAAGCCAAAAAAATCTCAAAGATTATCCGAGACGAAGGCCCCAAAGGCGTCAAGCCAATCATTCAAGGAGACGAGCTTCGCGTGAGCTCAAAGTCCCGCGATGACCTGCAGGACACCATGGCGCTTCTCAAATCTTCAAAACTGGACATCGATGTCCAGTTCACCAACTTTCGCTAGCCCATAGCCAGATAGCCGGTTCCAGAGCCAATCACCGAGAATAATCTCGCGTCTCCCATGTACCCGGCCTGGCCCTTGCGCAGAGTCAGACTTTCATCCCGCGATGTTGAAATAATAAGTTCACCCGAGATGCAGACCACTATCGCGGAACCATTCAGCTCTATGTCCACCAAAAAATTGTTGGCGCTGGGCTCAATCCTGTAAACACTAAAATCTGGAATATCCACACCAAACCGGTGGAGCCCCTGAATCAATTTCTTTAAGGTAACTCGAGGCTCAATGAGGCTATCGAAATCCAAGATTTGCATTAGCTCCCGAACATCCACTGGCTTTTGGGTCAACCCACCACGCAACACGTTATCGCTTGCGGCCATCACCTCTACCCCCATACCTTCAAGATATGCGTGGATGTTACCGGCTGGCAAAAAGATTGCCTCTCCTGGCTGGAGGGCAACAAGATTCATCAGAACCGAAACCAAGATTCCAGCATCTGATGGATGCAACTGAAACAATTCCTCAATCAACCGAGCCCTTTTGCGGCCCAGCACGGTGCAATTGGCGACAAGCTGCAATACCGCCGAAGCTGGGGCATCGTATATCCAACGCATTGCGGCTTCAATGCCAGCCGCCTGAAAGGCTCCCCAAAGACCTGCCAGTGGAGTTGATGCCGCGGCTAGCAGCCTGAGGTCCGCTTCTATCTCGGGAAGCGGACGAAAGCCGCACAGCGCCCGAAATTCGGTTATCGCAATCAAGAGCTCGGGCTTGTGATTGGCATCGGAATAAGACTTGTGGTTATTTGCAAACTGAACCCTGGCCCGAGAAAGAGACGGGTGCGCCTGAATTGAAAGCGGTTGGGCCGCAGCCAAAAACTTCACAAGGTATGGGAGCTCACCGACCCGCTCTAAAAGCGAACCATTGGCCGAGTCCGACACCACGGTCGGCGAATTCTTATGGGTGCCGAACCACACTTCGGCGATTGGATGATCCGGAGTTTCAATGCCCAAAAGATCAGAAAGTAATTCACTTGAACCCCAGGCGTAAGCCATGGGTTCGTTGTTGATTCTCAACAGCGTCAAACTAGGCCCTGCCTTCCTCATCCACGATGATCACCGAAATGGGTCCGGTAGGCGGAGCCGCGTCAGCCAGCTCGCTGCGCCTTGCCTGCTTGGCGAATGTGGCGGCGATAAACCCAGCGCCAATTGCCAAAGTAATTGGGAAAAAGAAAGCCAGTGGAAGACCCACACCTTGAGCCAAGGCACCCATCAAGGTCTTGGCCAATACCGTCACCGAGGAGCTAAAGAGGCTAATACTCGAAAGCGCCCAGGAGGTAGAGACCCCGGGGATGTGCCCGGCCGCAGAAGAAAACACCGGCGCCAAAGAGGAGAGCCCTAGACCGGCTATCAACCAAAGCACTCCGCTCACCGCCAGACCCAGATACTGGTTTATGGCGGCCAAGGGAGCCGCAACCAAGGCGGTCACTGCAAAGGCGCCCGCCGCGATAAATGCACCGCGAGAGGCAATTAGGTTTGGTGGAAAGCGCTTGGCCCACCGGGTTAGTGAGAGCCTGCCGATGATCATGCCCGACATAAAGGTTGCGAACGGTATTGAGCGAAGCGCTAAATCGAGATTCAAAATATCTCTTGCGAACACGGCGGCCCAGTCGATAATCACGACCTCGGGGAACACTCCAAAAAACATACCCAGGGCCAACAATGCCAACTGGGGTGGGAACTGGTAAAACTTGCGCTTTACCACCTGAGCCTTTTCTTCGATGTGGCCATCTTCTTGGCCATTCAAAAGCCAGCGATAGCAGAGCTCGAAAACCACCAGAGTGACGATTGCTACCGCTATTAAAAAGACTTCCAGACTTAGAAATACTGTAGAAAGACCACCGGAGATTGCTGCCGCCACCGCGCCAATGGCCCAGCCGGCGTGAAAACGACCCATCACATTAATCTTTATTTGCTTCTGAATCAAAACCGCGTGGGAATTCACTGCCACACCCACCAAAGACATGAAGAAGTTGAACCCCATGTTTATAAAAAACCAAATTGCCGGCTCTGTGGAAAGACCCAACAAAACCAGCATCACCATTCCGCCGTAGATACCCCAACGGATGATCATCCTGGAGCTAAAGCGCATAATCAGGCGGGAGGCAAAAAACAAGGGGGCAATAGATCCGATAATGCCAAACCCGATGATGGTTCCCCACTCGGCGAATGAAACATTCAGTCGATCAATATATTCCGGAACCCAGGCCACCGAAGAAAGAGCTGCGTGACCCATGAAGATGAAGGTCGCCAGCATCGCAATCTGTGATTTGCGTAGCCTTGCTGCGGAAAGTTTCGCCATCCCTAACTCTCTGAAATATCTAGCATTTCTGAGCGATCAAATAGCTTGATGCGCTCTCGGCCCTGATTCTCACCAAGGGATCTTTCAGTCGAATCTATCTTGAGCCAACCCGGCCAGCCCACAAATCGAACAGCTTTTTTGTTTAGAGTCTCAATAATCTGGCTTTCCCCGGGCCGAGAGGGCTTAAGCCACATCGGCCTATCGTCAATAACGTGACCAATGGTTTCGATTGCATCGGCCTTGGTGTGGCCAATGAGCCCCACCGGGCCGCGCTTAATCCAGCCGGTGCAATAGATCCCGGGGATCTGTAAGCCGGCAGCATCTAATACTCGGCCGCCATCGTTTGGGATGATGCCCCTTTTCTCATCGAAGGGTAATTCCTTAAGGGCCGACCCGTAATAACCAACCGCCCGATATAGGGCTTGGATTGGGAAGGTTTCAATCTCCCCGGTTGGCACAACGTTCCCGGTGCCATCAAGTTTGGTGCGCTCTATCTCTAGGCCCGAAACTCGACCCTCACTATCTAAAACCTTTGTCGGAGAGGAGAAAAAGTGCAGGTGCAGCCTGCGTTCCTGAGGCTGCTGTTTGTTTTCCTTGAGGTCTTCTAGGGTCTTGACCATGACGCGAATTTGATTGCTGGATTCAATCGCGGTCATCGAGCCTTGGTCGTACTGGAAGTCCTCTTCATAAACAATCGCCTCTACGCCCTCTAGGTGAAGTGCCTCTCGAAGCTCAAGTGGCGAGAACTTAACCTGGGCTGGGCCCCTTCTTCCGAATACGTGCACGTCGGTAACAGGTGAGTTCTTCAGATTCTCATAAACATGGCCCGGTATGTCAGTAGCCAAAAGATCCTCGGGACGCTTAATCAGCATCCGAGCAACATCTAAAGCCACATTGCCATTACCAATTACTGCAATCTGGCTGGCATCAAGTGGCCAATCCACAGGAAAGTCGGGGTGCGCGTCGTACCAGTTCACAAAATCGGCGGCCCCGTAACTGCCGGCAAGACCCACTCCGGGGATATTCAGCGCGGCATCCTTGATGGCTCCGGTAGCGAAAATAACGGCGTGATAGTGGTCTTTGAGCTCATCCAGGCTGATGTCGACCCCGTAGGTCACATTCCCAAAGAATTGGATATCCCCACGATCTAAGACCTCGTAGAGCGCTTTGATGATTCCCTTGATCCGTGGGTGATCCGGAGCGACTCCGTAGCGCACTAAACCATAAGGCGCTGGCAAGGAATCAAAAAGATCAATCGAGACTTCAAAGTCTTTCTCAGACTTTAAGATCAAGTCGGATGCATAAATACCGGCGGGTCCTGACCCGATCACGGCAAGGCGAAGCTTTGACAAATTGTTTTCCTAACCTATCCCTGGCGCTCAACAACGGCGGCGGCGAATGCCTCGAGGGCAGACTTGACCGATCCAGCTGGCAACCCTGAAATTGCAGCTATTGCCTGATCGGCCCAGCGCTGCGTTTCTGCTTGAGCTTCATCCATAACAGCATGAGCCCGAAGTTTATCTAATACCTCTGGGAGGTTTTTTAGGGTCAAGCCGGCCTTTATTAGCGCAAGCAATTCGACCGATTCTTGGTCTTTATGGTTCTCCAATAAAAATACTGGCAGGGTTGGAACACCCGCCAAAAGATCGGTTCCCGAAACCTTGCCAGATTGCTCCTTGGTGGACTGGATATCGATGATGTCATCAACCAGCTGGAAGGCAACGCCGATTCGCTCACCAAAAGCCTGCAGCGGTTCCTGGTAACTCGAATCAGCACCGGAGAGTAGAGCTCCGAGTCTGGCGGATAGCGCAATCAGTGAACCGGTCTTATCTCGCAACACATCTAGATAATGAGCCAGCGGGTCTTGACCTTCTCGAGGTCCAATGGTCTCGTTCAGCTGACCCAGTACCAATTGCTCAAAGACTTGGGCCTGCATGGTGAGGGCTTCTTGACCAAGCGATGCCACGATGTTTGAAGCCCTGGCAAATAATAGGTCTCCGGTAAGGATGGCCACGTTATTACCCCAAACCAAATGGGCCGTGTCGACCCCGCGTCTCGTGGAAGCTTGATCCATAACATCATCGTGATAGAGAGTCGCTAGGTGAGTGACTTCCATGACAACGGCTGCGTCTACAACTTCGGGAGCCTCTGGATTGCCAAGCTGAGCTGTTAGAAGCACCAAACCCGGGCGCATTCTTTTGCCTCCGGCTTTGGCTAAATGAGAGGACATTTCAGTCACCAGGGCATCCGCCGAGGTGGTAGCTGCAATTATTCGAGCCTCGACTTCGACCATGCGTGCTTCCAGATCTTTGATTAGCTTGCGATCAGTAACCAGACGAAGTTGATTTGGAAGTGAGGTGCCCATCAGCTCTTCAACCCCTGGTGCATGCAAACTATGCCTAGAGTCAGGTTTTTATAAGTTACATCTTTAAATCCAGCAACCTCAATGTCGCTTTTTAGGTCTGCTTGTCTGGGCCAAGCGGCAATCGACTCGGCTAAATAGCTATAAGCCTCTGGGGTTTTAGAAAAAACTCGAGAAAATATCGGCAGCAGCTTCGCCAAATAAAACCTATAGAAAGGCCCAAGAATCCCCGGCACATAAGAGAACTCGCAAACTACCAGCTTGCCGCCCGGTTTTAGCACTCGATAAAACTCACCTAGTGCAACCTTGTGGTTCTCTACATTTCGAAGTCCAAAAGATATCGTCACCGCATCAAATTCTTTATCTGCAAAAGGTAATTTCATGGCATCAGCAAAGACGAACTCAAGTTCTGGAAATCGCTTTTTTCCCTCGGCTTGCATTCCTTTTGAAAAATCTGCCGCCACGACTCGGACGCCCGGCTTTAGAAAAGCCATCGAAGAGGTCCCGGTTCCAGCAGCTATGTCCAAAATAGCTTGGCCACTTTGAGCGCTCACAGCATCTGCTACCGACTTGCGCCAAAGTCGGGCCTGCCCAAAAGAAAGTAGGTCGTTTGTTTTGTCGTAACTTACAGCGACATCGTCAAACATCGCAGCTACTTCTGCGGGTTTTTTATTCAGATCTGCCTTGCTCACGATCCAAGTCTAATCGGGCAGCCCGCTTTGTTTTTCCTTGTTTATTAGGGTGTAAGCCACTAGCCCAATCGAGCCAAATCCCAACGTCAATACAAGCGGAGTGATGGCATTGGCAAACTCATCAGCAGGGGTGAGATGAGTGATAACGATGGAATCCATCAAGATCGGATCAGAAACTGTGGAATTGCCCTGTCTTTCATGGACCTTTGGTTGTATTACCTGCTCGTTGTGCTCTGTCCCTTCGGCCAAGGGTGCGGATATCGCGAAGCTGAGTAACAGCGTTGCAATAATCCGTGTGATCAATTTGAGCTCCTGATTTAGACTTGTCTCAGGATAGGTTGCAATACCCAAGGATGGGCCAGGGTTGGCAATGTCTCAGCAAATCCAGAGCAAAAGGACAAGTAATGCCATTGAAGGTGAAAACCACCGCTTTGAAGCATGCCCCAGTGCTAGAGCTCGGCGGCAAATCGGTTTTTCTAAGAAGCGGTTCGCAGCTCATCGGCGAGGGCGTAGCCCACATAATTTCTTCGACCGGGGAGAACAGAATCGAGGAACTTTCGAGTGCCTGGAAGGCACTTTGTGAAACCGCACAAATAGATGATGAGGTCAAACTTGCCGGCAGCGGTTTAGTAGCTTTCACTTCGATAACCTTTTCGCCACTGAGCACAAGGCGAAGTTTTTTAATTATCCCTAGGCGCCTAACTGTCATTAGAGAGGGAATCGCCTTTGAGACCGTGGTTGAAACTGACTCAACCGAACTGGCCGCCAATCTAATAGCGCCCGAGGGCCAATTAGAAGAAGGCAGCCAATCAAGTGGCGGTTTTCTCAAATCCGTAGAACTTGCAGTTGAGCAAATCTCGGACACTGATTTGGCCAAGGTGGTGTTGAGCCGCGATTTAGTAATGCCGATTTCTGGTTCCCCCGATTTATCAAAAGCCCTTACTCGCCTTTCAGCTCGCTATCCGCACTGCTGGACTTATTCAGTCGGAGAGGTGTTTGGGGCATCACCCGAATTATTACTCAGAGCCGAATCGGGCGAGGTTTCAGCGCGCGTGCTGGCTGGCACTGCCGCTCGCGGCACCGACCCCGATGTTGACCGGGCGATAGCCGAAGGCCTGGCTCACTCAATAAAAAACAAGCAGGAGCACGCCTTCGCCGTTGATTCGCTGCTCGAAAAATTAGGTCTATTTTGCGACCAGGTCACTGCGGATAAAGAACCGTTCTCTTTGGCGCTTCCGGACCTATGGCACCTTGCGACCGATGTCACCGGAAAGCTCAAATCGAAGATCTCGCTACTCGACATCGTCTCCCAGCTCCACCCAACGGCCGCAGTGGCCGGCACCCCGAGACAACTTGCTCAAGAGCTGATTGCAAAATTAGAACCCTTTGACCGTGGCGGTTATGCGGGACCGGTGGGCTGGCTGGCCTCGGATGGCAGTGGCGAATTAGCCATTGCGCTGCGCGGCGGAATTATTGAAGAAAACCAAATCAGAGCCATTGCCGGTGGCGGGATTGTTTCGGGGTCCGACCCGCAAGCAGAGCTAGCAGAAACCGAACTCAAATTTCGCGCCGTCAGATACGCTTTTTATTCTTAGAGCAAGACCTCTATCAACACAAACCCGTCCAGCGAAAGCAACGACTTTAGGTCTTGGGCTTTTGAAATCTTAAAGTATTGCCAGCCGTAGGCGGCCGCCAGTGCCACAAAGTCGACCCGCTGCGGGGTGCGAAATAGTAGATCAAATTGTTCGACTTCAATCAGGTTCGCCATTTCGAGTTTGCTAAATATCTCACCGCCGTTATCGTTCCCGACGATAAGTTGCAGATTTAGGTTTTGAAAGCCCGAAAGATTTAGGCCCCCGACATCGTGCAGCAGGGCAAGGTCGCCCAAAAGCACTCGGGTCTTAAACCCCGCCTGGGCTAGGCCCAAACCGGTTGAAATCGTGCCGTCTATTCCTGAAAGTCCTCGATTAGAAAAGGTCTTTATATTTTTTGCGGGCACCGATTTATCCGCTTGGCGAATTAGCTCCGATGCGGCGAATAACAGCTGCTCATCCTTTTTGGTTTCATCCCAAAGCGTCTTTGCAATCTCTGCCCTGATGCCGGTTGCAGGACTGTCGACTTGGCTAAAGGACTCCAGCCAATCGGTCGATGCTTCGCCCTTGGGTGTCGCAGAATCGGAGAAACCCATGGCGTTGAGACCAGCATTGAAATGTCCGTGGGATTTGTCTTTCACCACCCACACTTCGGTATTTTTTATGAGCCGCATAATTGGCCTGGATAGAGTGGGCTTGCCAAAAACAATTACCTTATTTACCCGGTCGAACAAGTCGGTTTGTAAAAGGTCCTGGTAGTTGACGATAACGTTTTCGCCGAATCGAGCTCCCGAGGATGGTTCAGCGAAAAGTGGCAGCTTCGCTGATTGCGCAAACTCTTGCGCCTGCACTCCGGCCCCGGCTCCTGCGACCACAACACTGCCGTCACCCACCGAGATCTCTAAGGAGTGATTGTGCCGCTTAGGGATTGGGAGAGCTCGCCTTGAAATGCTCCTTAGAACACTTACGGCGGTCGGCTCGGCTCCCGAAAGCGGCTCATCGAATTGCAGATTGAGCTGAACTGGCCCTGCTATTGCGGCCTCGTGGCTGGCTCCCAGGGTGGCCGCCACTAGCTCACGCATTAGCTCCGACACATTTGGAACATGGTGCTTTGTTGGGGCGGGAATATCTATGCAGGCTCTCAGGGCATCGGCAAAGATACCAACCTGATTGGTTGTTTGATTCGCCCCGGTGCCACGCAGCCTGGATGGTCGATCAGCTGTGAGCAAGATCAGCGGCACACCGCTTTGGTGTGCCTCTAAAACTGCAGGGTGAAGATTTGCAACGGCGGTTCCACTTGTAACTATCAAAACCGATGGGGTGCCTGTGGCCAGGGCTCTTCCCAGTGCCACAAACCCCATGGAACGCTCATCTATAAGTACTGTGAGGTTGATTTCATGAGCCTGAGCCAATTGGCCAGCAGCAATAGCCAGAGACTGACTTCTAGCCCCCGGAGCTAGGTAAAAGTTTGTGACTCCCCCTGCTACCAGCTCAGCTAGAACGCTAGCCGAGAGCTCCTGAGAAAAACTTTGGGTCACTTAGGGTCATTGTCGTCATTACGCTTTTTCAAAAAGCGATTGATGTCTCTCAAAAAGTTTGGATCATCATCCGGCGCGATTGTCTTGCCCTTGCCCTTTGGTCCGCCAGTGCCCTTGCCCAAGGGTCTTCCAACCATTAGGTACAAAAGTCCTCCGAAGAATGGAACAACCACGCAAAGAAGAATCCAGACCCACTTGGGTAGGGCCCTAACCTCATTCTTCTGAGCGCTGATAGCAAAGACGGTAGTGAAAACCATCCAAATTACCAAAAATGCAAGTGTTATTAATGCCAGTCTTGTCATACTCTCAACCCTAGTTCAGCCTCTCGCCTTACACTAAATGTGTGATTAACCCTTGGATCAGCTACACCCTCCTAAGACTTGGACTATTCGTAGTCTTTTTTTGGGGTTTTCTAGCTCTTGGTTTCAACACATATGTGGCCGCAATTATTGCAGCGGGCGTCTCTTTTGCCATTTCTCTTTTGTTCTTAGATAAGCAACGAAACGCCATGAGCCAGGCGGTCTCAAAGAAGCTAGCCCGCAACGACAAGGGTAGCTACGATGACGCTGAGAGCGATCTAGAGAATGACATCGTTGACTCAGAAACTCAGGCTGACGAAAAAGATTCCAAAGGCGATAAGTAGGCCATAACCGAAACCGGCAAAGCTCGTAAGCTTCAAAACGGTTATCAGCTCTTTTGGAGTTTTCGCAGTTAGCAGAATGAAAGTTGCTGGAATTACTAGCGCCTGATTAAAAAGTGCAAAAACCGTTGCCGGGTAAAAACTAATCAAAAGCAGATTCACTAAAACCGGAAACCAAATCATGGCCACAAAAATACGCTTCGACACCTTTTCGCCGAGCCGAACCGCAAGCGTCACCTTGCCGGATTTTTCATCGGTTTCGATATCCCGAATGTTATTGACCAACAAAACCGCGGTGGCATAAAGACCGGATGCGACTCCGAGCATTACAGCCAACGGGTCAATAAATCCGGTTTGGACAAAATTAGTTCCGATGGTTGCAACCAAACCAAAGAACACGAAAACCACTATTTCGCCCAGCCCGGCGTAGCCATAGGGAGACTTGCCGCCGGTGTAATACCAGGCCGCCAAAATTGCCAGTAACCCAATAAACACCAAAAAGTATTGCCCCGAAATAATGACTATTGCAAGCCCGGTAACTGCGGCAATCCCAAAGAAAATGAAGGCCGCGTTGCGAACAGCAACCGGCCTTGCACTCTTTGAGGCTGTGATGCGCTTAGGTCCAACTCGATTATCGTCAGTTCCACGAATGCCATCTGAGTAATCATTGGCGTAGTTCACCCCGATCTGCAAAGCCAGCGCAACCACCAGGGCCAAAATCGTCAAGACCAGATCGAAACGATCCACCGTGGATGCGGTGGCGCTACCCAGCAACACCGGAGCGATAGCTAGTGGCAGGGTGCGCACTCTGGCGCCGGTGACCCAAGTCTTTATCTGTGACATCGGCTAAATGCTAGTTTGCCAAGAGCGATTGAATCGCCAAATGGTCTGGTTTCCCAGAAATAAGCCTGGGCAAAGATTCCATGCGAACGACCTTCGCCGGCTTAGCGGCGCTGGAGAATTCGGTCTCCAAAAAAGAGAAATCTAATTCCTTGAATCCCACATAAACAATGCCCACCGATTGTCCCCAAGGGGTTTTTATGGACTCGGCGGATATTTCAGCGACTCCGGGTTCCGACAATAAGCGCTGTTCGATTAAATCTAAGGAGACCTTCAGCCCACCAGAAATAATTACGCGATCCGCGCGCCCCAAAACCTCAAGTCGGCCATTTTCAAAATTCCCCAAATCACTGGTCAGGAATTTATCACCAAGATTATTTGCCAGCACATCACCCGCGACTGCTATCAAGCCCTTTTCAATAGAGATCTTTACGCCCCTTAGCGGTATTTGATCGTAGACGCATCCCCCGGCGGTCTCGGTCATCCCATAACTCACAACAACTTTCACACCCAGCTCCTTGAACTCCAAAACCTCTTTGAGGTTCGGTGCCTGACCCCCTACCAAAATTGCACTGAAGCCTCTCAGCGTCCTTAGCGCATGCTCATCGAGCTTCGCATGGGCCAAGAGCTTGGAGAGCTGCACTGGAACCAGTGAGCTGTATTTGCGCTGGTGATTTAGCTGGGCGGCAGAACGGATAAAAGCCTCGGGAGTGAAGGGCATCCGAGTGTTCATCATCACCGGCTGAGTTTCGGCAATAACCGAGCGAATCAGAATGTTACTTCCCGCCACAAAATTGATTGGCAGCGCCAGAAGCCACTGACCGTGACCTCCAAGGCGCTCAGCCGAGTCGCTAGCACTAGCGATCAGGGCCTTTTTAGAAAGCTCGATTCGCTTTGGTGCGCCGGTTGAACCCGAGCTCTCCACAATCAACGCGGCGCCATCTTCAACTTGATCTGGCAACCCGTGAACCTCTGGCATCAGCCCATTGGTCTCAGGGGCTGTTATAAAAACTGCACATTTATCGTCCAAAACATCAATCATCAGATTCAGCGCAGCGAACGTATCGTTCGCCGCAACTAGGCGCAGCGGCTTCATTAGAAATGCCAGGGGTAATCTGACCAGTCTGGTTTGCGCTTTTCTAAAAAGGCGTTCTTGCCTTCTTGGGCCTCATCGGTGCCGTAGGCCAAGCGAGTTGCCTCGCCTGCAAATAGCTGTTGACCGACCAGCCCGTCGTCCACGGCGTTGAAGGCGTATTTAAGCATGCGGATAGCGGTGGGTGATTTACCTAGAATCTCTCTGGCCCACTCAATGCCGGTTGTCTCTAGGTCTTGATGCGCGACCACAGCGTTGACTACACCCATCTCAAGTGCCCGCTGCGCATCATATTCGCGGCCCAAAAAAAAGATTTCGCGCGCGAATTTCTGGCCGGTTTGCCGAGCTAAATAGGCCGAGCCGTAACCGGCATCAAAGGATCCGACATCGGCGTCGGTTTGCTTGAATTTGCCGTGCTCTTTTGAGGCGATTGACAGATCGCAAACCACATTCAAAGAGTGTCCGCCACCAGCTGCCCAACCAGACACCAATGCAATAACGACTTTTGGCATAAACCTAATGAGCCGCTGAACCTCAAGAATGTGCAAGCGACCCGAGGACTGATCCCCGTATTCATAACCGTCCTTGCCGCGGACCCGCTGGTCTCCCCCTGAGCAAAAAGCCCAGCCGCCATCTTTTGCGCTAGGGCCATTTCCAGTGAGTAAAACGACACCGACATCGGATTGCATGCGGGCGTGGTCAAGAGCTCTGTAAAGCTCGTCTACCGTTTGCGGGCGAAAAGCATTTCTAACCTCGGGGCGAGAAAAACCAATTCGAACCAAACCGAGTGATTCGTGTCGGTGATAGCTGATATCGATCAGCTGCTCAAAACCCGGGACCACTACCCAGCTGGGGGCATCAAAAATCTCAGAGACCTCAAAAGACATACCCATAGACTAATCGGATGCCGCAAGACCTGATAACGGACATAGCCGTTGTGAGAATTCCAATGCTGACCACCTTTAGGGGTCTGGCCTTCAGGGAAATGCTGATCTTCAGAGGTGCCGAGCGCTTTGCCGAATTCTCTCCATTTTTAGAATATGAAGATCAAGAGTCAGCGATTTGGTTAAAGAGCTCCTTGAGCTGGGCCAATAACCCTTTACCAAAAACAATCAGATCAAAGATTTCGATTAATGCGACGCTCCCGGCAGTGGCCGCCAATCAAGTCAAGAAGACCCTGCAAGCCTTCGGGGATTTTGAATCGGTAAAAATAAAGGTGGCAGAAAAAGGTCAGGATTTTGCCCAAGATTTAGAGCGAATTCAAAAGGTTCGCGAGCTTTACCCCAATGCCAAATTTCGAATAGATGCAAATGGAGGCTACTCAGTTATCCAGGCCCTCGAAATGGCAAAGCTTCTCGCAGGCTCGAAACTGGAATACTTAGAACAACCAGTTGCCACAATTCCAGAAATGGTCGAGCTTCACGATCTAATAGCCAAAGCCAACCTCAAGGTAAAGATTGCGGCAGATGAGTCAATTCGAAAGGCACAGGATCCGCTCGAAATAGCCAGGCTCGGGGCATGTGACATCGCGGTCATCAAGGTGGCACCTATGGGTGGTGTAGAAAAAGCGATTGAACTCGCCAAAGAATCCGGCTTGGAGATTGTGGTGAGTTCCGCACTCGAATCCTCAATCGGAATTGCGCAAGGCTTGGCATTGGCCGCAGCGGTTCCAGCCCTAAATTACTCTTGCGGACTTGGCACTCTGAACCTAATGGCCGGAGATATTGTGAAGAACCCGCTCAGGACTCAAAACGGCTTTCTCGAATTCGAAGTTCCTGAGATTGATCAAGACCTGCTCGAAGAATACCGCGCGCCCGAAGACCGCGAAGAGTTTTGGATGAAACGACTAGAGCGCTGTTTAGAACTTTTATAAGCCCGAGTAAACGTGAAGCCCCTTGAAGAAAAGGTTCACGATTGTGAAGTTGAAGATTACGGCTAAGAACGCGATCAACCCGAGCCAAGCGGCTCGCTTGCCATTCCAGCCACGAGTCGCCATAGCGTGCAAGTAACCCGCGTAGAGGGTCCAAATAATGAAGGTCCAAACCTCCTTGGTATCCCAACCCCAGTAGCGGTGCCAGGCTCGCTCGGCCCAAATTGCGCCAGCAATCAAAGTAAAGCTCCACTGAACAAACCCGACCACATTAAACCGATACGCCAAACGCTCCAAAATTTCAAGCGATGGGAACCGGTCCATCAGATTCTTGGCGCGATTCGAAGCCTTGACCAAATAGGCGATGTGCAGTCCAGCCGCCACCGTAAAAAAGCCTGTGGCCAAGATTGCAACCACAACGTGGATTACCAGCCAGTAGCTCTGCAACGCAGGCATCATGGTTTGCACTTCTACATAGAAAAGCGAAACCGATGCAAAAAGGGTGACCAAAACGAAGCCGGAAATGAAGGTTGCAATAAACCTAAGGTCTTTGATTTTCATGGCGCTCAGGTAGATAAGCAGAATTAAAAATGCGGTTGATATCGCAAATTCATACATATTCGCCCAGGGAACTCGGCCTGCGGCCACTCCCCGCAAAACGACCCCGATGCCCAGCACAATGGTTCCAAAAATCAGGATTACAAAGCCAATTTTTTCTAATTTGCTGACCGGTACGGCACCCTCGATTTTAGAAAGCTGAACCAACTGAAACGAGAAGAGCAGAAGGGCGACTGCGATAAAAGCCATCGCTGAGGATACGAAAAGTAGCGAGACCTGAGATAGCGGCTCGTTCAGAACAATAGTCGGCGTCATTTTTTAGGCAATCTCTTTTTCTAGTCGTTTCCTGATTTCCGTGGTGGCCTGCTCAAGTCTTTGATCATCGCCCTTGGCAAGTGCTGCCATTTCGATCACCCCATCTTGATTCACGCGCACCCAGACTCTTCTGCGTGGCCATAAAAGCGAAAGAGTAAGCGAGCCTAGGGCCAAAAGTGAGAATAACAACACCCACACTCCACCCGGGTTGTACGCAAAATCAATGGAGGCAAATCGCAATAACCCGTCAAAGCTCACTGAACCTAAACCGCCCGGCAGGTCCTTGGATTCCCCAACGGTCAGCATAATTGGGTCGTTTGGACCCTCTCGGCTGGCTAGCGTCTCAAGGCTTGCGGTGTCAAGCGCATAGACATTTCTTGGAATTCCAGAATCTAGCCCCAGGTCACCCTTATAAACATTCATCGTGAGAAGCGGGGAGAGTGGGTCTGGATAAATTGAAGTGTAAGCACCGTTATCCAACTCACCTGCGGTCGGGTAGAAAAAAGCAATGATGCCTATTTGGTCAGGGTTGGCATCGGGAGCCTTAATCACTCCGAGCGAGGTCATATTCGAATCCTGCGGCAAGAAAATTACCGGCCCAGAATAAGCAACATCGCCATTGCCATCTCTGACCGTAATCACCGGAGCAAAACCATTGCCAGTCAAAAAGACATTCACCCCGGGAGCGGCTAGTGGGTAATTCACCCGGATCTCATCGGTTTTGGTTTCTTCGCCCGCGGTGGTTGTCACCGTGGCGATGAAGTCAATCGGCTGGCCGATGTTCGCTCTGTTGTTTAGGTCATAAAGCACACTGAAGTCATCCAGGGTCAAAGAGAAGGGCAGGAGTTTTGACTCGTCGAATAGCGGCCCAGGAGAAAAGCTGTCGTAACTGGCCAGGTTATTAACAAAGGTTTCACCTTCCACCAGCACTCGCTGACCGTTGAAGCTCAACCCGCCACCAACACCAACTGCAATCAAGACCCCGACCAGGCTGAAGTGAAAGACCAAGTTACCGGTCTCTTTGAGGTAGCCCTTTTCGCTCGAAACACTGTTGCCCTGAACCTGAGTTTTATAACGCATCGACTTCAGCACTTTTTGGGCTTTCTGAATCGCAAGTTCAGGATCGCCGGCAAGCTCCGCGTGAATTGTCATGCGCTTGAGGTTGGTTGGGGTTTTTACCGGCTTGGCGCGCATCGCGTCAAAGTGCACCTTGGTCCGTGGCACCACGCAGCCCACTAGAGAGACAAACAACAAGATATAGATAGCCGAGAACCAAGCCGATGTGTAAACATCGAAGAGCTGAAGACCGTCCAGCACCCTGGCGAACTCGGGCTCTCGATCAAAGAACTCTTTCACGCCATTGGGGTCGGCACTTCTTTGCGGATAGACCGAACCCGGGACTGCTGCGACCGCCAAAAGCAATAGCAAAAACAGCGCATTACGCATGCTGATTAGCTGGCGCCAGAACCACCTAGGCCAAAAAGATAACTTAGAGAATAAGCTGGAAGCCACTTGTCACCCCCAGAAACCAAGTCATGAGCTGACTCCATAAGCCAGTAGCAATTAAGACTCCAATCACAATCAGTAGGCCACCACCGAAAAGGTTTAGCGCTCTGAGGTGTCGTTTCAGAAAATCAACCGACCTGGTGGCCCAGCCAAAGCCGGCGGCTATCAAAATAAAGGGTATCCCCATACCCAAGGAGTAAATCGTGGCCAAAATTGCTCCCCTTGCTGGATCCCCAGAATCGGAAGCCATTACCAGCACAGCAGCGAGGGTTGGACCGATGCAAGGTGTCCAGCCCAGCGCGAAGACGACTCCCAGAAGCGGAGCTCCCCAAAGACCCGTCTTTGGGGATATTGGAAGCTTGAAGGTGCGCTGCATGAAGCCGAATCTTCCGATCATCACCAGCCCCAGAAGTACCACCAACAGTCCCAAGACCGCCTGCACCCAAGGATTTCTTGTGATGAATAATAAGCCAGCCGTTCCCGCCACAACTCCTAGAGAAACAAACACGGTGGTGAAACCGAGCACAAACAAGGTTGCTCCCAGCATCACCCTGGATTTGGGAGCAGCATTACCTGCCACGTAACCCAGATAACCAGGCACCAGCGGTAAGACACAGGGGCTCAAAAAACTAATTACGCCAGCTAAAAGCGCCAGGGGCATGGCCAGAAGCATCGACCCGGAAAGAATTACCTCGCCTGGGTTCACTCTGCCACCGCGGTTTTTATCAGTGTGCGCAAGATCGAGGCCTCAATCTTCCCCAAAATTCTCGCGGTTACCTTGCCCTGTCTATCAATCACCAGCGTCGTTGGCACAGCCTGTGGGCTAACTAGCCCCGAAAATGCCAGCGAGACCGATCCGGTCTGGGCATCCATCAGTGAGGGAAAAGTGATGCCAAAGTTGCGATCGAAAGCCAATGCAGTTGCAGCGGTGTCCCTAACATTCACCCCGATGAATTGAACGCCCTCATCCTTAAATTCTTCGCTTAGTGCAGCCAAATCTGGCGCCTCTGCTCTGCAGGGCGCACAGGCCGAATACCACCAGTTCATGACTATCACTTGGCCACTAAAGGCTGATGAATCAAGCTGGCCACCCGATTCGGTTATGCCTGAAAATGGCTCAAACCCCGGCCTTGCACCAAGAGAGTACTCTGTGACCGTGCCGTCTCCCGCGATGTAGTTTTTGTTGTCTCCGGAGCGAAATTGTTCGGCCAAGGGGTCTTGGGCGCAGCCCATCAAGCTCAAGGCGAGGGAGCCAACGAGCATGATAATCAACCCAATCGAAAGGACTCTCGCGGTTTCACGCTTCACACGGCACCGCCATCAGTGGCAGACTTTTTGATGGAATTGGCGAACTCAACCCCCGGTTCGCGGTAGTCAACTTCCACCAATTTGCCATCCCTAATCTCAAAAGAAGTGATCGAAGAAAGCGAGCACCGCCTTGATCTTGGATCGTGAGCAAGTGCCAAGCCTTGAGATAAACGGTAAAGCATCCAGATGGGAAGTTGATGGGAAACAATCACAACATCTCCCGGCAAATCTTCCGAGCCATTCTCTAGAGCGGACTCAAGCATGCGCGTGGAGATATCTGCAAACGGTTCTCCCCAGCTGGGCTTGGAAGGATTCAGTAGTTTTAGAGCAATGCTTGGCCGCTTGAGAATCGCCCTTAATCCAATTTTTAGCCCCCGAAATGCGTTCCAAGGCTCAATCACTCGCTCATCTACAACCGGCTCTAAGCCAAAAGCCTCAGCAATCGGCCTAGCCGATTGCTGAGCTCGCAATAAAGGCGAAACGATTAATTTTCTAACGGGGCGGCCAGAGGCCACTAAGGAATCGGCTGCCGCCTTGGCCATTTGCTCACCAAGTTCGCTTAGTCCAAACCCGTCAATCCGCTCGTAAAGCACGCCCTCGGGATTAAAAACTTCGCCGTGGCGCACAAGATGGAGTCGAGAAGCGGGCATATCAAAAAGTTTACCCTCGCTAAACTTGGATAAACACCGCAATCTCTAAGGAATCCGATGCAAAACCGTTCACTCATTAAAGAACTGCAGACCCGAGAAGATGGTCCGGTCAAAATTGGTGGCTGGGTGGAGACCCTTAGGGATCAAAAGCGGATTCAGTTCATCATCATTCGCGATGAATCGGGCAGTGTTCAGGTCACCTACCCGAGACCGCAGGATGAGGATGCACTAGCGGACCTAGTCTCCTCACTAGCCAGCGGCTCTTTTGTGGAGATTGAAGGAAACCTCAAGCACGATGAGCGAGTGAAGCTCGGCGGCATAGAGATTCTTTTGACCGATCTAACTCTTGTTTCTCAATCACTGCCGGATAGCCCAATCGCCGAGGACACCTCGATAGATAAGCGCCTGGACTGGAGATTCCTAGATATGCGGCGCCCGGAGCTAAACCTGATGCTGCGCATTCAGACCACCCTCGAGCAAACCTGGCGCGAAATTTGGTTAGAAAACGACTTCATTGAAATTCACTCTCCCAAGCTCATGGGCTCGCCTTCGGAGTCTCACGCTGAGCTATTTAAGCTCGAGTACTTCGACACTCACGCCTATCTAGCCCAGAGCCCGCAGTTTTATAAGCAGATGGCCATGAGCGCGGGGCTTGGCAAGATATTCGAGGTTGGCTCGGTCTTCCGAGCTGACCCATCCTTCACCTCTCGGCACGCCACCGAGTTTGTCTCGGTAGACATGGAGATGAGCTGGATCGATAGCCATCAAGATGTCATGGCCTTCCAAGAGCAGCTCTTATCTCGCGCCATCGCAAAGGTGAAAGAGAAGTTTGGTGCAGAAATCGAAAAGCTTTACGGCATCGATATCAAGGTGCCAACCGTTCCTTTCCCCAGAATCCCGCTAGCCGAAGCCCACCAGATCGTTGAGAAGCGAGGATATAAGGTTCCTCGCCAAGATGGCGATCTGGACCCAGAGGGTGAACGACAGATTGCAGCTCATGTCGCAGAAGAATTGGGTCACGAGTTTGTCTTTTTGACCGACTACCCGAAGAACATTCGCCCTTTTTATCACATGCGCCACGAGGATGACGACAGTCTTACTAAGAGTTACGACCTAGTTTTCAAGGGCACTGAGATCACTACCGGTGCTCAGCGTGAGCACCGGGTTGAAGTTCTGGAAAAGCAGATTCTTGAAAAGGGTCTGGAACTTGAAAGCCTAGGTTTTTACCTAGACTTCTTCCGCTACGGAGCCCCGGCCCACGGAGGTTTCGGTATGGGGCTAACGAGGGTTGTGATGCTGCTTCTGGATCTTCCGAACATTCGCGAAGCCAGCTTCTTATTCCGTGGACCAAATCGGTTGACCCCTTAGGTTTTCTAAGCTCCCGCTCCAAAAAGGACCATAACCAAGGCGATACCGCCGGCCCATATCAAGGTCGCGATGCTTATCAAAATAGAACTCCTAAGAGGCTTCACTCCAGCTGCAACAGAGATTGCTGCCGCGAACTGAGTTCCAATAACAACCGGACCCAGGGCGGCCATTCCGTAGATGCCCCATTTATCGAAGGATTGCTGCGCCTTTATGAAGCGCTTTGATTCCCCCTGCTTGCCCGCCTTGATTCGCCGCGCCAGCATCCAGGCTCTAATCCTGTCTCCCAGAAAAGCGAATAGAAAGATTGTTAGAACGTTCCCGAGCACTGCAAACAAAACCGTAAGGGCAGGATTCAGGCCAATCAAAATACCTATAGGGACCACAACAATTGCTTCGAACCAAGGAATCGCCCCAGCTATGAATACGCCCAAAAACCCCAGTTGCTCTATGTCAATAAACATTCGGCCCTTCAAGTGGATTGGATTCCAAGGGTAGCAAACTACTGAGCCCAGTTCTCTAAGCTAAGCCGCAAGACATTCTCAAAGTGCTTAGTGTTATTGACTACAGGGCCATCTTCACTCGGACAGCTTTAGCTATTGATAGGCGCAATAAGAATGTGAGGCCTGCGAATAACTAAATCAGTTCTTTAAGAATCAGTTCAAAAACCCGATCGGCATCTAAACGCCACATTCCAGCTGCCCTGCCGTTTAGCAACAGCACCGGAATCTCTTCGGCATATTTGTCCCGCAAGTTTTCATCTTGATCGATGTCAAGATCTTCGACGACATATTCCACGTCGGGGTGCTCATGAGCGAAGCGAGCTACAACCTGAGCCAGAACGTTTTGGGCGTCTTCGCATAAGTGGCAGCCCTGGCGGCCGATCAGCACTAAATGAATTGGAACAATCATGGCTCAAGCCTAGGTCCCCCATCTTGGGTCATAGACTAGGGCGGTGTCGGAGAATGAGCAGAAAAAACCCAAGCTGGAAGCGGCATTTTTTGATGTTGACAACACTCTGGTGCGCGGCTCAACACCAATCATTTTTGGCAAGCGCGCCTTTAGGGGCGGTGCGATCAAACGTCGCGACATTTGGAGCTTCGCCTTTGAGCAAATGATGTTTATTCGCAGGGGCGAGAAAAACAACACCCTTTCTACTTTTAAAGATCGCGCCTTGGCTCTGACCAAGGGTCACCCGATAAAAGAGTTGATGGACCTAGTCGACGAGGTCTATATCAAAGACATTAAGCCAAGGCTCTGGCCAGAGACTGTCCAGGCTGCTTTAGATCACTTAGCCCAGGGCCGAGAGGTTTGGCTCCTCACCGCAGCACCGGTGGAGATAGCTGACGCGATTGTCAAAGATCTGGGCCTCACCGGAGCCTTGGGAACAATAGTTGGCCATAAAGACGGCCTGCTCACCGGGGAGCTCGTCGGTGACCCGCTTCACGGCCAAGCCAAGCGCAGAGGCGCGGAGAAGCTGGCTAGAGACCGAGGCATCAGCCTCCAGGGCTCCTATGCCTATTCCGACAGCGTGAACGACCTACCTCTTTTATCCCTAGTTGGTCATGCGGTTGCAGTTAACCCGGATTCGACCCTCAAGCGTCACGCCGAGGCTGCGGGCTGGGAAATCATGCGTTTCAAAAAACGTGACCTCAAAGGCTAGTTAAAGCAAAAAACCGCCCGAAGGCGGGTTTTTGAAAAATCTTACTTCTTGTTGCGACGCTGGTGGCGAGTCTTACGAAGTTGCTTGCGGTGCTTCTTCTTTGACATACGCTTGCGGCGCTTCTTGATAACTGAACCCACGAAAACCTCACAAAACTTTTTGGAATGCCCAAGCGGGCAATTTCTAGAGTCTACCCCTTACGCCCCAGGCGCTCAACCTCTGCATCAATATCAGAATCGATGGTTGGCTGACTCCCCAATTTTCCTAAGGCCTCTAGTCCGATGAAAACTGCGCCAATGCCGATGCCAAAAATAACCCAGATTGGCCAAAAATAAACGCCGGGGCTAGTCAAAAACCAAAGGGTGGTGGTGAGAGCAATGACTGATACTTACACCCTCAGGAAGGCCCGGAATTCTTGTTTGTTCTTGAGCTTCCTTTTAGCAGGTGCCCTAAGTTCAGAATCCCGCTAAGCCGTTATTTTTTAGTGACCTTCTGCTTTACCTCTTGGGCAAAGTGGGTCGCTTCGGTCCTTACTTCTTCGACAACTTCCTCGACCTTCTGGCGGGCTATCTTCTCAAAGTCCTTAACGGACTTCTCGGTTTCGGCCCGAGCCTCGGCGAGCTTGCGGCCCAATCGACGACCGAGGTCCTTCGGGTCGATGTCTATCTCAAGCTCTTCAACTCTTTGGCGAAGCGCCTCGGTTAAAAATCCAGAGCGATCGGTGATCCAGTGACCAAGCTTCTCACCGGCACTGGAGAGGTTATGGGCCAGGTCGTCATCTTCCTGGTCGGAATCAAACCCGAGCGATAGAAAGCTAATCATCCAATCTTCGATTGCCTCCAGTGGTTCTGGGGTGACCGAATAATAGCGCTTTTGCCCTTCCTCGCGAGCGGAGACTAAGCCAACCTCGCGAAGTGTCTTTAGGTGCTTGGAGACCGTGGGCTGACCGATTCCGGTTCGCTCTACAAGCTCGGTGACCGTAAGCTCTCCGGTCCCGCCAATAAGGTGAGAGCCCAAAAGTGTTTCAAGTAACTGCCTGCGAGTTGAATCCGCAACCGCCTCAAAGATATCTGCCATGTTTCTAACCCTACCCCTTCGCTATTTCTTCTGCTCTGTGAACTGCAGCCGCTAAACCGGCTGAGAAAATGCCCTTCAAATCCGCGCTGTCAAAGGTCTGAATGATTCGCTCGGTGGTTCCTCCCGGGCTAGTTACTTTCCGCCTTAGCTCGGCGGGTTCTTCACCTGAAGTCTTCAGTAGCTCCAGCGAACCCCAAAACGTGTTTCTCACAAGAATCTTGGCGTCGCTTTGGGAAAAGCCCTGCTCGATGGCAATTTTCTCCCACTGCTCAATGATGTAAAACACCCAACCCGGGCCGGAGCCGGATATGGAACTGAGCGGGTTGATCATTTTTTCTTCGACAAGTATTGCTTCCCCAACCTTTGCAAACAACTCCATAGCTGCATCTATCGCAGCCTGTGACGCAGTTGATGCGGCCGCGACCGCAGTGACACCCATACCCACTAATGCAGGGGTGTTTGGCATGGAACGAATCAAGTTCGGATTCTCTGGCAGGCCCTTGGCCATGGTTTCGAGCGTGATGCCGCCCGCCATAGAAATGATGACCGCATTTTTGCCAATTTCACCCTGAATTTCTTCGAGCACCTGGGAAATCAAATGTGGCTTCACTCCCAAAATAATTAGGTCGGCATCCCCGGCCATCAGCTGGTTGGCTTCCTCTACAGTTTCGGTGGCCATGGCGCTGATGCCCATGTCTCTAAACTTTTTTGCACTCGCTTCTGACTTAGTGGTGGCAGAGACCAGCACTTTGGAATGGCCGCTAGCCAGCAAACCCTCAAGCACAGCCGAACCCATGGACCCGGCTCCTAAAAAACAAATTCTCAGTTTTTCCACGATCTCAAGCTTAGGTCCCGAATAGGTAAGGGGCCGCTATCGGGTAGCCGATGAACACCACAATGTTCATGAGAGTGTGCGCAATGATCAAAGGGGCCACTCTCCCAGTTTTATAAAACAGCCAACCGAATAACACCCCCATTAGAAAATTGCCCAGGAAGCCAGAGAACCCCTGATAAAGGTGATACGTGCCCCGAATCAGGCTTGACGCGATAATCAGCACCACCATGGAATACCTAGGGTCGATCAATTTGAGCTTCCGAATGAAAAAGCCCAGCATGATGATTTCTTCTTGCAACCCCGCTCGGAGCGCAGCCAGCACCAAAACTGGAATGCTCCACCAGTTATCGGCCAATGCGGATGGGATAATTTGAGAAGTTAGTCCAAATTCCAATGCAAGCCAATAAAGCCCGATTCCGGGAATCCCAATCCCAGCCGCAATCAATGCCGCAATCCCAAAATCCTTCGGCCTGGGAATTGCTCCAATGTTGATTCGATCTAGTCTCAGAAAATAAAGTGCCAGCAAGACTGGCACCAACGACAGGGTGATTGAAGCGATCTGACTCACCAAATCTAACCAGGGGTTCTGCGCCAGTGGCTGGTTAATGGTTGTGACACTGCCGGCCAGCCCAACAGATGAATTCAGCTTTCTCAAAAGACTCAGCACTGAATAAATGGCGCTCGCGCCAAGTGAAACAAACAGCACCAGCAGCAGCTCGTGCTTATGGTTTCTTAGATTCAAGGGGCTATTCACGCTCTGGTTCTCCACATTCTTGCTGAGTCAAAGTTTAGGTGTTGGTGCAAGGAGGTAGTTTTAGCAGATGGCCAAAATAAAGTCCGAATTCCGCTGCACCGAATGTGGCTGGACCACCTATAAATGGGTGGGCCAGTGTGGCGAATGCCAAGCCTGGGACACCTTGACAGAGTCGACCAGCGCACCCAAAGAGGTAAAAGCAGCGCGAATCTCCAATAACCAAATCGCAAGACCTATCACGCAGATTCCAGAAGACGCTCAGGGTCACAGGCCAACCGGAGTTTCAGAATTTGACCGAGTCCTTGGTGGCGGTCTTGTTGCCGGGGCTACCATCCTGCTCTCCGGAGAACCCGGGGTTGGTAAAAGCACGCTGCTACTAGAAGTAGCGGCTCGCTTGGCAAAAACAGGTTCCAAGGTGCTCTATGTCTCAGCCGAAGAATCTGCCGGTCAAGTAAGACTTAGAGCCCAGCGCACCAACGCCCTGGTTGACACCCTCTATTTGGCGAGTGAGACAGACCTATCTTCAGTTTTGGGACAATTTGCGGCAGTGCGGCCTGATTTGGTAATCGTGGATTCGGTTCAAACCGTCTCTTCTGCCGAAATCGATGGAGCAGCCGGAATGCCCGCTCAAGTCAGGGAGGTCGCCTCTAATTTGATTCGGCTTGCCAAGGCTAACTCGGTGCCACTTATGCTCGTGGGCCACGTAACAAAAGACGGTTCGATTGCAGGCCCGAGGGTCCTTGAGCACCTAGTTGATGTGGTGTGCCACTTCGAAGGGGATCGTCAAACCTCGCTGAGATTCATCAGAACCCTAAAGAACCGCTTCGGTCCGACCGACGAAGTTGGTTGTTTTGAAATGACAAGTGAGGGCATTGCCGAGGTTCCGGACCCGAGCCAATTATTCGTCTCTGGCTCAAAGAATTTGGTTTCGGGCAGCTGCATCACGGTCACCGTGGAGGGAAGAAGATCCCTGATAGCCGAAATTCAGGCTCTTGTGGTGAAGACCAACTCCCCACAGCCAAGAAGAGTCACCAACGGCGTCGACTCCTCAAGAGTCGCCATGCTTTTAGCGGTGCTGGAACGACGTGCCGGGATTTCACTGATGGATAAGGATGTATATGTTTCGACCGTTGGCGGCATGAAGATTACCGAACCGGCTGCAGACCTCGCAATCGCCATCGCGCTCGCCTCGGCGGTTACGGATAAGCCAGTTCCCCATGGCACGGCTGCCTTCGGAGAAATCAGCCTTTCGGGGGAGATTCGCGGAGTGACAAACGGTAAGCAGCGCGCCAACGAAGCGTCTCGGCTTGGGCACAAAACCATCATTGACTCTTCTTCCAGTCAACTCAAAGCGGCGATCAGACTGGCCATCGGCTAGTTCAAGATAAATTGCGGGCTGTTCTGGGAGATAACCCCGTTGACTTCAGCTTTTACGAAAAAGGATGCGCCCCCGGTTGGAACGGCCATTTGCCCCTCCCCACAGCCCTCGCTGGAGGATCTAACCTTTAGCCAAACTGAGGGCGTTGCTTTCAAAGGCTCATTGGCTTTGAGGGTTACTGTTGAATCGATCAGCCCGCTGCGGTCACAATCCCTCGAGCTCCAATAGGTTTCCTCTCCAGAGGTGATTGTGAAAAAGGTCACCCTAGCGCCGACGTTAAAAAGACAATCCGCAATTCCAGTGTTGGTCGCCTCGTACCAAATGGCTGGATTCGCTGCAGCGGCATAGGAGTTCCGCTCCTCACCAGCCTCAGTCCCCACAAAAGCCTCGATCGTGACTATCCCCGGAGCGCACTCCGCCAGTTCGAAGACCTGCTCAGAATCTTGAGTTACAGCTTCACTGGGTTGAGCTACTGGGTCGCTAGATCCGGTGAAAAGGCTCGAAACACCCCAAACCAGAGCCACAATCAGGGCAAAAACAATCAAGGCCAGTGCGCGCCTTCGGGCAAAGATTTGTTTATCAGTCAAGCTCATACTGTAAATCTAGTTACAGGTGCCGAAGCATTCGTGAGTTTCCGAGCGTGTTCTGCTTAACTCTTGCCAAATCCAAAAACTCTGCGACTCCATCATCGTGCGAGCGCACCAGCTCGGCATATGTCGCTGGGTCAACCGGAATATTAGAAATTTCGATAAAGCCGTGTTTTTGAAAAAACTCGGTTTCGAATGTTAAACAAAAAACCCTGCTGACTCCGAGCGTCTTAGCCCGCTCAATAAGTTCATTGAGCATCGCGGCCCCAATCCCGCGTCGCATCGAATGCTCCAGCACCGCTAAAGTGCGAACCTCGGCTAAGTCTTCCCACATAACATGTAGCGCCCCGAAGCCAACCACTTGGGAATCAACTTCCGCCACCACAAACTCTTGAATTGACTCATAGATTTCGACTAGCTCCTTACCCAAAAGCACTCGAGAGTCAATTAAAGGCTGGGCTATTTGAGTAATTGGTATTACGTCGGAGGTGCGGGCGGGCCTGATCGAAAGCATCAGCTAAGTATGGGGCAATTAGTCGCTCAGGGCGAATAGCACTTCATTCCGACGCTTGAAAAATGGGGTCCAGGGCCTGTCGTAGCGAGCAAAAATTGGCTGGGCTTCTGTCTTTAGGTTTTTCTTCTCCAATAGCTCTTTGAGCTTTTTCGCCTTTGTTCTGAAACCTGCGTCGCTGGGAGCTCCACTAAAAGTGATAGCCGCGTACCTCGCGCCTGGGTGTTCGGTGATTTTCAGGTTCCCGGTTTTGGGTGTTGGCATGTCCTTTATTGCCATGTCATTCGGCATTACAAAGGAGACCTCGAAGCCGCCATCGACCTCGACATTAGTTACCGGAGAGGTCATGGGGATACTCTTGGACTCAAGATTTCCACCAAAAATAAAGCCGGCCAATTTCCCAAAAGCCGAATATCCAGTTGATACAAGGCCGCCTGATTCAAAGGTCGAAACCGTGATGAATGGGGCGTAGTCACGGATTTCAAATCCGTGACTAGCCTCAACGACCTCGTATTTCTGAATCTCGGTCAAGCTTTAAATCACTACCTCTGGTTCATTTGAGGTAACCACAAAGCTAAATTCACCCTCTAGGAAATCAACCAGGATGTCCTGAGAACGCTGGATGTCTCCGGTGAGGATGCGCTCGGAAATAGAATCTTCTATCTCTCGCTGCACAACCCTACGCAGTGGCCTTGCCCCAAAAGCTGGCTCATAACCAATCTCGATTAGGCGTTCCTTAGCCGAGGTGGTCAGAATCAACTTGAGCTCGCGGTCATCCAGGCGAAGCTGCAAGCGCTTCACGAATAGATCGACAATCTGCATCAATTCCGAACGTGATAGCTGAGGGAAAACGATTACTTCATCGACTCGGTTCAGGAACTCGGGCCTGAAGTTCTTCTTTAGCTCCTCAAGGACTCGGGCCTTCATCTGGTCATAATCGTTATTGCTATCACCCTCCAGGGTGAAGCCAAGTGCGCCTCGAGTGATCTCTCTGGTACCGAGGTTGGTGGTCATGATGATGATGGTGTTTTTAAAGTCCACCACGCGTCCCTGGCCATCGGTTAGTCGACCCTCTTCCAGAATCTGCAACAGCGAGTTGAAGATGTCTGGGTGAGCCTTCTCGATTTCATCGAACAGCACTACCGAGAAGGGCTTGCGGCGAATCTTCTCGGTTAGTTGACCACCCTCGTCGTAACCGACAAAGCCCGGAGGGGCTCCGAATAGTCTCGAAACGGTGTGCTTCTCGCTGTACTCAGACATGTCCAGAGCGACCAGCGCATCCTCGTCATCGAACAGGAACTCGGCCAGTGCCTTTGCCAGCTCGGTCTTACCAACACCGGTTGGGCCGGCGAAGATAAATGAACCAGAGGGCCGCTTTGGATCCTTGAGACCCGCGCGCTGACGACGAATGGTCTTAGACAAAGCGGCAATCGCGATGTCCTGCCCAACAATGCGTTGGTGCAATTCCTGCTCCATGAAGATCAGCTTCGCGCCCTCTTCTTCGGATAAGCGGAAAACAGGTATGCCGGTGGCTTGAGCAAGCACTTCAGCAATCAAGCCCTCGTCAACAATGCCCGGTGTGTCGATCCTGCCCTCGCGGAACTCTTTTTCCATGCGCGCTTTTTCGGCGATGAGCTTTTTTTCTTCATCGCGCTTGGAGGCTGCTAGCTCGAAGTCTTGATCGGCGATTGCCTGCTCTTTGGCCTTCTTTACAGTTGCGACCTTCTCTTCCATCTCCTTTAGTTCTGGAGGTGCTGAGAGGAAGCTGAGCCGCATGCGAGCACCGGCCTCATCGATTAGGTCGATTGCCTTATCTGGCAAAAAGCGGTCCGAAACATAGCGATCTGACATTCCAACCGCCGCGACGATTGCACCGTCAGTAATTGAGACCTTGTGGTGGGCTTCGTATCGATCGCGCAGCCCCTTCAAGATGTTGATTGCCATCGCAGGGGTTGGCTCTTCAACTTGAACCGACTGGAAACGGCGAACTAAAGCGGCATCCTTTTCAAAGTGCTTGCGGTACTCATCCAGAGTGGTTGCACCAATGGTCTGTAACTCACCACGGGCCAACATCGGCTTCAAGATAGAAGCTGCGTCAATTGCACCCTCTGCGGCACCAGCACCCACAAGAGTGTGAATCTCATCTATGAAGGTGATGATGTCACCGCGGGTGCGGATCTCCTTGGTGACCTTCTTGAGTCGTTCCTCAAAATCACCGCGGTAGCGAGACCCTGCAATCAATGAACCCATGTCTAGGGTGTAGACCTGTTTACCCCGAAGCGTCTCTGGGACATTCCCCGCAACAATCGCCTGGGCCAAGCCCTCAACCACAGCGGTCTTTCCTACGCCGGGCTCACCGATCAGGATTGGGTTGTTCTTGGTGCGCCTAGAAAGAATCTGCATCACGCGCTCAATCTCGCGCTCCCTACCAACCACCGGGTCCAACTTGCCATCTGCTGCCGCGTGAGTCAGGTTGCGGCCATACTGATCCAAAATCTGTGAGCCCTTTGGCTGTGGGGCGGATTCGCCACCCACTGAAACTGCCTCTTTACCCTGGTAGCCACTCAATAACTGAATTACCTGCTGGCGCACCTTATTGGTATCTGCACCTAATTTAGTCAAGACCTGGGCGGCAACACCCTCGCCCTCGCGGATCAGACCCAGAAGTAGGTGCTCGGTTCCGATATAGCTGTGGCCGAGCTGAAGTGCTTCGCGAAGCGACAGTTCTAAAACCTTTTTGGCTCTCGGTGTGAAAGGGATGTGACCACTGGGAGCCTGCTGGCCCTGACCAATGATTTCTTGAACCTGCTCGCGCACCTGCTCTAGGTTGATGCCTAGGGCCTCGAGCGCCTTGGCGGCCACTCCCTCACCCTCGTGAATCAGCCCAAGCAGAATGTGCTCGGTTCCGATGTAGTTGTGATTCAGTAGCTTTGCCTCTTCCTGGGCAAGCACTACAACACGACGAGCCTTGTCAGTAAATTTCTCGAACAAGTTTGCACCTCCAAAATTCTTATAGTGGAAATGCTAAGTCCGACTGATAGCTAAATCTAGGGCTGTTCGCCCAAGGCGTTAGCGCGCTTTGCGCGTTCTTCGGCCTCAATCTCGTTATAGGTGTCTCGTTCGCCCTTATCGGCCCTGAGAATGGAGCGCATCATTAACCAAAACAAGACGCCCATCAAAGCTGGTGGGATAAGCGATACGGTTACGTCGAACAGCACTTCTAAAAATGACATGTTGCCTTCCCTATTTCACCAGTGGGAACAAAATGGTGTCCCTTATTCCAAGCCCAGTTAGCGTCATTAATAACCGGTCAATACCGAGCCCCATTCCGCCCGATGGCGGCATGCCAAACTCCAATGCCTTGAGGAACTCCTCATCGAGCTTCATTGCCTCGGGGTCGCCGGTGGCACCGAGCTCCATTTGCGCTATAAACCGCTCGCGCTGAACTACTGGATCAACCAACTCGGAGTAACCGGTGGCCTGTTCGTAGCCTCGAATATAAAGATCCCACTTTTCAACCACACCCGCTTTAGTTCTGTGATCGCGAGTCAATGGAGAAGTGTCAATTGGAAAGTCAATGACGAAAGTTGGCTTCTCAAGGCCGAGCTTTACAAAATGTTCCCAAAGCTCCTCAACATACTTGCCGTGCAGCGGATGCTCAATTTCAATGTTGGCCGCTTTAGCAAGCGCCTTCAACTCCGCTATCGGAGTTGCGGGTGTAATAACTACTCCGGCGGCTTCCGAAAGCGATTCAAACATCGAGATTCTTGGCCACTGGCCGCTAAGGTCGCTGATTGAACCATCCTCCAGCTCGACCTTATGGGTGCCAAAAACATCCATCGCCGCATTTTGAATTAGATCTTGGGTGAGATTCGCCATGGTGTTGTAATCCCCATAGGCCTCATAGCTTTCAAGCATCGCGAACTCTGGCGAGTGGGTGCGGTCAGCACCCTCATTTCTAAAGTTTCGGTTGATCTCAAAAACCCGCTCCAGACCGCCAACCACGGCACGCTTCAAAAACAGCTCTGGAGCAATCCTCAGAAACAATTCGGTGTCAAAAGCATTCGAGTGAGTCTTAAATGGTCGGGCCGATGCTCCACCGTGCATGGTCTGAAGCATGGGGGTCTCTACCTCCATAAAAGCTCGATTCGCGAAAGTTTGGCGCAGGGACTGCATCACCTCCGAGCGAATCTTCACCACCTCGCGAGCCCTGTCACGCACTATCAAATCTATGTAGCGGTGCCTCGAGCGAAATTCCTCACCCAGATCATTATGCAAATTCGGCAGTGGCCTAATGGTCTTAGTGGCCATCAGCCACTGACTTGCTAGGACAGAAAGTTCGCCGCGCTTTGAGGTTATTACCTCACCCTCGACAAAAACATGATCTCCTAAATCAACCAACTCTTTCCAGAGGTCAAGCTGCTCCTGGCCGACCCGATCCAGGCTAATCATGGCCTGGATTCGCTCTCCGGTGCCGGACTGCAATGTAGCGAAACAAAGCTTTCCGGTGTTGCGTAAAAACATGATCCGGCCCGCGAGCCCGACTTGATCGCCGGTCGAAATATCAGCTTCCAGGTTTGGATAGTGAGCCTTAGTGGCTTCTATGGTGTTAGTGATCGGGAGCGTGACCGGATAGGCGCTGGAGATTTCATTGAGCCTTAAACGCTTTGCCAAACGAATCGCAATCTGCTCGGGCAGGTCGTCGACCTCTGGCTCTAAATCGCTCATTCGGTCCCGTCAATCAGTAGGTTGTCAATCAGTCGAATCTCTCCAACCCGCACCGCGATTATCAATCTGGTTGGAGTTGACAAAGTGCTAGAGACCGGCGTAAAGCTCTGCGGGTCAACTAACTCTAGATACTCAAGTTTAGCCTCAGGGTCCAGCTTGGCTTTTGCCGCGGCGTTAATCGCAGTTGCAGAACCCCCAGCCTTTGAGCCGGCAAGGAGCGCCGGGTAGATGGTTTTAGCAACTACCAGCTGGTCATTTGATAACCTTCGGTTTCGACTCGAAAGGGCTAGCCCATCGACGTCTCGCACCGTGTTACACACCACGAGCTTTATCGGGGATCGCTCGCCTGAAGCTATTTGATCGCGGAGCATCTTCGCCACTAGTGCCACCTGCTGAGCATCCTTCTCACCAAAAAAGACCTGGTCCGGGGTAACCATGTCAAATAATCGCGAAACTACTGTGAGCATCCCATCAAAGTATCCCGGGCGAATAATCCCCTCAAAAGCCTGACCGATTGGCCCGGCGATGAGCTTTTTTACCTCAAAGTCCTTGGGGTAAACATCATTGACTCCCGGCGCAAATAAAACATCAGCGCCCTGGTCGGTAACCAGTCTCGCGTCTACAGATATGGTCCTGGGGTAATCCTCAAACCCCTCACCCTCGCCAAATTGCAAGGGGTTCACAAATGCCGAGACCACCACAAACTCGCAAGTTTCCCCGGCCTTTTTCACCAGGGCCATGTGACCTTGGTGAAGGGCTCCCATGGTCGGCACGAAACCGATCTTTTTACCCTGAGCACGCGCTTGAGCTATCGCTTGGTTCAAATCCCTACCATTTTGAATAAGTTGCATTAGAGAAAATCCTTCGGGTCGATTCTTAGCGCTCCTTGAGCCAAAGCCTGCTCGACTGCAGCGCGAACAACTGGAGCAATGAGTCTGGCGGGATTTTCCATCCCAGCTGCTTCGAGGATACCGATTGCTTGGCTAACCACAAGGGAGGAAAACCCACTCGCCACCCCGAAGGCCTCGGCATAGGCGGCGCGTTGGTCATTTAAAACCACTATCGGCTCGGCTCCAAGTTCAATTGCCAGGGCTTGGGCTATCGGCATTAGAACCTCGGGAGCCGAAACTGCAACCGAAGTATTCTTCAAAACCTGCAGGTCCATCGTGGTGCCGGTGAAGTGCATAACCGGGTGCAAGGCAATCGGCACGGCCCCTTGATTGGCTGCTGACCCGAGCAAGCCGATTCCCGCAAGTGGCGACAGGTGCACCACTAACTTCTTGGGTCCAAATAGCCCAAAGCCCGCGATGCCATCGCAAACTAATTCAATATCACTATTCGGTACTGCAAGCAGAACCAGTTCAGAGTCCTCGGCAACCGCGAGCATTGAAGCGATTGGCACATCCGGCAATAGTGCCTCTATTCGCTCAATCGCCAAAGGTGATTCGACCCAAGCCCCGACTATTTCGTGGCCGGCTGCGGCCCAGGCCTTGGCTAATATCGGCCCGGCCGGCTCATCACCAATGATGCCTATTTTCAATCTTCAACCTCTTCATCTTTATTCTTTGTTGTACGGCAATTAAACTCTGCCAGATAGCCTGCGAGCAACATTATTAGTGATCCCGCCAGCCCAATAAGTGCCGGTGTAACCAATTGAGATGGCGCATTGGAGAAGGTGAAAAGCCATATCAAGCCGCCCAGGTGCCAGCCAAAGAATCCCGCCGCGGTCAAGATGATTGCCCTAGCTAAAACCAAAACTCTAACCGCATAAAAAGGGTTAGGTCTCTCCACCGGCTTCGGTTCGGCCCTTTCCAAAGCCTTTCGGTAGCGAAATATTGGCAGCGATAAAAAGTAGATCGCCACGCCAATGAATGGCAAAGTGGCCAAAAGGGTATTTGGACTCACCGGATAGCTAAACCCCAAGGCCTCGGATAACTCACTAGCGCTAAAACCAAGCGCGGCGCCAATTACCCCCCAGGCCAAAATGGTCAGAATCTTCACGCGAAAACCCAAACCTGCTCCTTGATGGAATGCGCCAAAACCGAGACTTTGCCGTGGCCCAAAAGGCCGGCCTCCGGGTCAATCTCGGCCCAAGGCACCAAGACGAAGGCCCGCTCAAAGGCTCTCGGATGAGGAATTGAGAGCGATTCAGTCTCAATCGACTCTTCGCCGAAGGTAATGATGTCGATGTCGATTGTTCTTGAAGCCCAACGCTCTAGGCGCACCCTTCCAAAACCCTGCTCGATTTGGTTGCAAAAAGCCAAGAGCTGCTGAGGGTCCAAAGTGGTAGAAACTTCAATAACGGCATTGAGGTAATCGGGCTTGGTTGCATCAATTCCATCGAGAGTGAGTGCGTGAGAAGCATAAAAGCTCGAAACTTTATTGACTTCAATATCTGGGTTCTCAGCGAGGGCCGAAATCGCACCCAAAAGACTCTTGTGGATATCTCCAAGGTTTCCCCCGAGTGCAAGAATCGACCTAGTCAACACCAAGGTCACCTGACACCGAAACCGAAACATCCTGAAACTCATGGTCAATCGGTGCCATTGGCTTGTGCACGGTAATCGTGGCCCCAGCTATTTTGGGGCTGTGGGCCAGAACCGCAGCTAATAACTGATTGGCCAGGGTTTCTAATAGCTGATAGGTGTTACTGGTGGCGGTGATGACTAATAGGTCCGCGATTGCGGCATAGGAAACAGTCGAGGTTAATTCGTCTTCAGATTGTGCTTCAACCAGGTATTTGCAATCAATCAAAAACTCTTGCCCGTAGGCCGTCTCGTGAGGCAACACACCGTGATAAGCATGCACTTTTAGGCCCGCAAGATTGATTGTGTAAATCACTTTTGGACCTCCGAGTTTCTCAGCGCCTCGACAACCTTGATTGCATCCATGGTGGTCTCAACATTATGAACCCTAACTCCCCAGAGCCTGCGTTGCAGCAGAAGAGCCGTTAGCACGGCCGTGGCAACATCGCGACGAGGATTAGAAACTTCAGTCGGGTCGGTTTCATCTAGCGCATTGGCCAGGAATCTTTTCCTTGATGCTCCCACCAAAATAGGCAAGTCCAGTGTCTCAAGCTCATCGAGTCTTGAAACCAGCTCCCAGTTCTGCTTTATGTCCTTTGCAAAGCCAAGACCCGGGTCAACGATGATGCGCTCTCTAGAGATGCCAGCAGCCACCGCGATGGCAACCTGCTCGGCAAGCTCTGAAACAACCTCTTTCGCGATATTTTGATACTGACTCATTTGATCCATCACGCTTGAGCTGCCACGCCAGTGCCCCAGGACATACTTTGCTTCGCTTTTGGCCACAGCTCTGAACATTTCAGGGTCGGCCAAGCCGCCGGAAACATCGTTGATGAAATCTGCGCCTGCGGCTGTTGCGAGCTTGGCAGTTTCCGAATTCATAGTGTCAACCGAAACCAAAATATTAAGTTTTTCCTTGAATAACTCGAGTACCGGCAAAATGCGCTGCTGCTCTGTAGCCGGGGAAATTCGAATGGCTCCGGGTCTAGTTGATTCGCCCCCGATATCAAGAATCTGAGCTCCCTGGCTCAGCAGCAACCTGGCCTGTGCCAATGCGTCATCGGAGTTCAGAAACTCGCCACCATCGCTGAAAGAATCGGGGGTGATGTTAATCACGCCCATCACCAAGGGCCGAACAAAGGTTTTCATGGTTACTTGTTTATCAGACCCATGACCTCAGCACGATAGACCGGGTCAGAAAACACTCCAAGCGAACTCATGGTGATCGTGTTCACCGCGGGCTGTCTTGCACCCCTTGAAGCTACGCACTGATGCCTGGCCTCCACCACAACAATTGCACCCTGGGCACCAAGGCCATCAGAGATTGCTTGGGCTATTTGATTGGTTAGATGCTCTTGCAGTTGCGGCCTAGCGGCCAAAATCTCCACCACACTAGCTAATCGCCCCAAGCCGGCAAGCTTGCCGCTTGGAAGATAGGCAACATGCGCCACACCGGTGAAGGGCAAAAGGTGGTGCTCGCATATTGAGACCAACTCGATGTCCTTGAGAATCACAGTCTCGTTCTTATCGGTGTCAAAGAGCTCTCCAAAAGCGCTCAACGGATCTTTGCCAATCCCCTTGAAAAAAGCCTCGTAGCTCTGGGCTACTTTTTCGGGGGTTGCCTTTAGGGCTTCGCGATCGGGGTCTTCACCAATAGCAATGAGTAGCTCTCTAACCGCAGCGCGGATTCGATCACTTTGCATCTAGCGGAGCCTCTTCAGTTGGCTTTTCTGGCTTGGGCTTTTCAGGGTGGACCTCGAGCTGAATAGCCTTGCGCTTGGGTACTGAAATTGGACCCTTGGCCGTTACTGCGCGCTTTGGTGAGGATCGCCAAACGGTGCGCTCAGGGAGCTTTTTGACCGTCTTGAAGATCTTCATGATCTCTTGTTGGTTCAGAGTCTCCTGCTCTAAAAGCGACTTGGCAAGCTTGTCCAAAACGGCCCTATTTAGAGTGATGGCCTGATGTGCCTCATTGAGAGCGTTTTCTAAAATGGCCCGCACCTCATCATCGACCTGCTGAGCCATCTCGTTCGAGTATGCGTGCTGGGTCGCGAGTTCGCGGCCTAGGAAGGGTTCAGAGTTGCCACTGCCCAAAGTGATTGCGCCGATTTTAGAACTCATGCCGTATTTGGTGACCATGGTTCGGGCAATATTTGTCGCCTTCTCAAAGTCATTTGAGGCGCCGGTGGTTGGATCCTTGAATACGATTTCTTCTGCAATGCGGCCACCCATTAACCAGGCAATTTGATCTAGGAGCTGATTGCGGGTGATTGAGTAGCGATCCTCCATCGGCATCACCATGGTGTAACCCAAGGCTCGGCCTCTTGGCAAAATAGTGATCTTGGTTACCGGGTCGGAGTGGTTTAGGGCGCCAGCCACTAAACCGTGACCGGCTTCGTGATAGGCGGTGATGAGGCGCTCTTTATCCTGCATGAGAGTGGACTTCTTTTGAGGTCCGCCGATTACTCGGTCAATGGCCTCGTCGATTACCTCGTCGTTGATCTCGGTGCGGTTTAGCCTGGCAGCCAAAAGAGCAGACTCGTTCAGCACATTGGCCAAGTCGGCACCCGTGAAACCGGGAGTCCTTCTAGCAATCACCTCTAGGTTCACATCATCCGCCAATGGCTTGTTCTTGGAGTGCACCTTCAAGATCTGCTCGCGGCCCTTTAGGTCTGGGGCGCTAACTCCAACCTGGCGGTCAAAGCGGCCGGGCCTCAAAAGGGCCGGATCCAAAACGTCTGGTCGGTTGGTTGCGGCAATCAGAATAACGTTGGTATTAGTGTCAAAACCATCCATTTCAACCAAGAGCTGGTTCAAAGTCTGCTCGCGCTCATCGTTACCGCCACCGATACCGGTGCCGCGGTGACGCCCAACAGCGTCAATCTCATCAACAAAGATAATTGCCGGCGAGGCTTGCTTGGCCTGCTCGAATAGGTCCCTAACCCGCGAGGCACCGACACCGACAAACATCTCAACAAAATCCGAGCCAGAGATTGAGAAGAATGGAACTCCGGCTTCGCCGGCTACCGCCTTGGCAACAAGGGTCTTACCGGTTCCCGGCGGGCCGTATAACAAAACTCCCTTGGGGATCTTGGCCCCCATGGCTTGGAACTTTTCTGGGTCTTTTAGAAAATCTTTAATCTCAACTAGTTCCTCCATGGCCTCGTCGATTCCTGCAACATCGGCGAAGGTGACGTTCGAGGTTTCTTTGGTGACCATCTTGGCTTTAGATTTACCGAAGCTCATGACCCCGCGGCCGCCACCGGACATGGTGCTCATCAAAAACCAGAACAGCGCCAAAATAATAATGAATGGCAAGAGCGAGCCCAATAGGGCTAGCGGCCAAGGGGTTGATGGAACCTCATCGGTCCAACCCTCGCTAATTGGGGCATTTGCGACAATCTCGGCAACCGCCGAGGCCCGCCCCGATACGAAGTAGAACTGAATCTGATTTCCGTATTCGGCATTATTCGAAATCAGAACCACGTCAACCCTTTGGTTGCCATCCAAGATGGTGACAGATTTGGCTTGACCCGAAGAAATCAGATCCAGACCAACCTCGGTGTCAACCTTGGTGAAACGATCGGCGGTGGCCAAAGAGGTGCCGATGAAAACTACCGTCAGGGCAAGGGCGACCCATATCCAGGGTCCGCGTAGAAACTTTTTTACCTTCATGGGTGGCTTTGCCGCCCCTTTCAATTTGAATTAACTGTAGACGGCTGGCGATAGAACTCCAACGCCATCTAGTGATCGATACTGCTCGTTGTAGTCAAGCCCGTAGCCCACCACAAATTCGTTAGGAATATCAAACCCCACCCACTTGACATCGATCTTCACCTTGGCAGCTTCAGGCTTGCGCAAAAGAGTGACTATTTCCACCGATTTTGCCTCACGAGCTGCAAGGTTCGCTGTGAGCCAAGAGAGCGTGAGCCCCGAGTCAATAATGTCCTCAACTATCAAAACGTGGCGATCTTTAATATCTGTGTCTAGGTCTTTAAGAATTCGAACCACCCCTGATGAGCTTGTTCCAGAGCCATAAGACGAAACCGCCATCCAGTCTTGGCTGCTGGGAATCTGCATAGCTCTTGAAAGATCGGCCATAAACGGAACGGCCCCCTTCAAGATTCCAAGTAGCAGCACGTTTTTGTCTTGATAGAACTCATCGACGTGAATCGCAAGCTCTTGAATTCGGGTTTGGATTTGCTCCTTGGAGGCCAAAACCTTGGTGATGTCTTTATGGGCGAGGTGCACTTTAGGCTCCTGGGTTCAATGGCTTGCTGGGTAGCAAAACTAGCTGGTTATTTACCCGTTCAACTGTAATGCCAGAAAGACTGAGTGGTTTCTGTCCGTGCCAGTTTGTAATTAGAGCATCGATCTCTAACACTTGCGAACGAGAGGGGCCCTTAGCTCCGTTGGCCAAAGCAATCAAGTGGAGCGTTTTTCGCCTAAGCCCAACCTGAGCTTCTGCTAGCAACTCGGTTGAATAACCCCCGTCACTGATTGCCTGCAACATCAACTGGTTAGCCTGGTTGAGCAAGTAGTCTTCCGACTCCTGCACCAAGAACGCTGTCTTAGCGAGCGATTCTGCAATACCCGGAGCAAGCTCCAACTCGAACTCTGTCAGCATTCTGCGAACTTTGACTCGAGTGAAATCCTCATCAAAATTCTGCGGGTCATCCCAAATCTCAAAACCCTGATCATCCACACTTTGTCTCAGCTGGCTGCGGGTCAACCAAAGAAGCGGCCGAATCAGTTTCCGGTCCTCATCAATCTCGCGCATGCCAGAAATTGCACTGAGCCCCGAGCCCCTGACTAGACCGAGCAACACAGTCTCGGCCTGATCTCCCAGGTTGTGACCCAGGAATATGAATCTGGCACCAATTTGTACTCGCATATTTTCTAATTCTCGATACCGCGCAACTCTTGCAGCCGCCTCTAAGCCAGCTCCCGCCTGAGTAACCGAGACTCTCGACACCAGAACCGGCTGCAAGCCAAAGGCCTCGCAGACCTGCTTCGCGTTTTGGGCCACCACATCAGAGTTCTGCTGCAGACCGTGATCGACGATCGCGGCTGCCACGCTGAGTTTCATCTTGGTCGCCTCGAAAAGCGTGGCACTGGCAAGCGCCAAAGAGTCTCCACCACCAGAAACCCCAACTAAAATGGTGTCGCCAGCTACAAGATTAAGTTTCAAAAGAGTCTCACGAACAGCGCGCCTGACATCGGCCATTGCCGGGGTCAAGCGGGGTCTAAGTTCCATGGGTTCCCAAATTCGATAATCTGTTGCCCATAAGCCTATTGAGGAGTTGCATTGAGTTACGACGTAGTTATAGAGATCCCCCGCGGTTCAAGAAATAAATACGAAATTGACCACGCTACAGGCCGGGTATTTTTAGACCGCGTATTGTTCACTGGATTTGTCTACCCAACCGATTACGGCTATTTCGAGAACACCCTCGGTGGCGATGGCGACCCCCTAGACGCCCTGGTTCTGCTCGAATACCCCCTATACCCGGGGGTTGGCGTCAAGGTTCGAGCAGTTAGCATGCTGGTGATGGAAGACGATGGCGGAGTCGATGAGAAGGTCCTGTGCGTTCCCGCCAAAGATCCGCGCTGGTCCCACATCAAAGACCTAGGCGATGTTCCCGTGCAGACAAAAAACGAGATTGAGCACTTTTTTACTCACTATAAAGACCTAGAGCCAAATAAGTGGGTCAAGATTCAAGGCTGGGAAGATCTAAAAGCGACTCAAAAGGTCATCGACGCGGCCTACGCGGACTATAAGCACTAGCTACTAACCAACCAGAGTGCCGGGAAACTCAAATCACTAGTGTGCTTTTTTCAAAGCCCATCATCTGTAATCCCCAGCTATCGGTTTGGCAATCCCAATGGCGATTGAGACATTAAGTCTTTGGGGCTCAGCTTGCAATTTATAAACGCACCGTCATAGACCACCATTAATTTCGCGGCCCGAAACTTGTCGCCATCAACCGCTAATTCGAAGTGTTTCAGTATGGTTCTCCAGGCAAGTCATTTAGAACTCAATTTGGGTATGGCGTGACTTACGCCTTGGCTTCGCTTTCTTGCACCATCGGCCCTTTTTTGGCCATCACCACCGGTGCGATTCAGCAACAGAACTTGTTTCAGCTACTCTCGGTCTTCGCTAGCTACTCGCTGGGCATGGCGGCTACTGTCTTTGTGCTGGCGGCCATAACTGCTGCTGCAAAACAAACCGTGCTTAAAAGGATTCGCCAGGCCTACCCAATAATTGAAAAGGGCACAGCAGTGCTATTGGTGCTAGTTGGCAGCTACTTCTTGCTCTACGCATGGTATGAATTGCAGCTTTTTCAGGGTTTGAGCTTTGAGAATCCCGTTATTGAGTGGGTGACCGTTATGCAGGGCCAAGTGGCCACTACTGTCGGAAACACTGGCCCTTGGCCATTTGTTATTGTCGCTCTTGCAATCCTGATCGCTGTCGCTTTTCTAAAGCTCCGTAAATCCAGAACGAGTCCTGACCAACCGGTTAAATAAGAGGTCAAAACCGTGCGACTTGAATTTATGAGTTCAGTTCTCAACAAATAAGAGATAGGCATTCGAAGTGAACATTGAAGTGCGACACATTGATGAATGTCCTAATTGGGAATCGGTTGGCACGGTTTTGAACGAGTTGATTGCGGAGTTTGAACTTGACGATCTCACACCAAGCTTCACCCTCATGCGGACACCAAAAGATGCCGCCAACCATCGATTCGGTGGCTCGCCGACAATCTTGATTGACGGGATTGATCTAGTCCCGAATGCCGAACCGACAGCCGAATTGGCATGCCGTGTTTACCATGATGGGGACCGAATGGTTGGAGCACCTACTAAAACTATGCTGAAGGCTGGGCTTCTCAGAAGCCTCGATGAGCCCAATTATTAGAAAACTATCCCGTGGCTTATGCACAAATTCCCTGTGGGTTTCCACGAGCTCTTTGCTGCAAAGACCATGATCTAAGCCAGGATCGCTCCTGATTGCCGTTTCTCATCCTTGGGATTCGGTGCTAGGTTCAAAAGTCCGGCCCCTAAATGGTTAGTAGGCCAGATCGAAGAAATTTGCATTAGCACTAGCCATTGGGACGACCCGCCGGAACTCGACCGGGGGCGGTAATGAGTACATTTGCCAATTTGAAAGCTTTGTTTGTTAATTGCACGCTAAAGCTCTCGCCAGAGCTATCTCACACTCAAGGCCTTATTGACCTGAGCTCGAAGGTGATGGAATCCCAGGGGGTGCAGGTCGAAACGCTGAGGCTTGTGGACCACAATGTCCCCGCGGGTGTCTATCCCGATATGACGGAATATGGCCACAAAAAAGACGATTGGATGAAATTATGGCCCAAGTTCTTGGAGGCCGATATTCTTGTGGTAGCAGGGCCAATTTGGCTTGGCGAAAACTCTTCTGTGATGCGAATTCTGATTGAGCGGCTGTACTCAATGAGCGCAGAAATCAATGACAAGGGCCAGTACCTTTATTACGGCAAAGTGGCTGGGACCTTGGGCTCGGGCAACGAGGACGGGCTTAAGCACTCGGCGATGAGCAACCTTTACGCCCTGCAGCACATTGGTTACACAATCCCGCCCCAGGCGGATGCCGGGTGGATCGGTGGGATTGGACCCGGTCCCAGCTATTTGGATAAGAATTCCGGTGGACCGGAAAGTGAATTCTCAAACCGGAACACCACGTTCATGAGCTGGAACCTAATGCACTTGGCTCAGCTTTTGAAAAACAACGACTTTTATCCTCGACTCGGCAATTCCCGGGTCGATTGGGATAACGGAATTCGACCCGGGTTCGACAGCTAATGAGCCAGCAGGAGATTGTCTTTAAGGGCTCTCAAGGCCAGCTTTCAGGAAGACTCTCGCACCCCGAGGGGGCCACCAGTGCCGTGGCGGTATTTGCGCACTGCTTTACCTGTTCAAAAGACATCCCTGCTGTAAAAAGAATTACTTCACGGCTGAGCCATCATGGAATTTCGGTGATGAGCTTTGACTTCACTGGTCTCGGGCACTCGCATGGCAATTTTTCTGACACAAACTTTTCCACAAATGTGTCTGATTTGAAGCTGGCCATTGAGCACTTAAAATCCATTGACCTCTCCCCAACTCTTTTGATAGGCCATTCCCTCGGGGGCTCTGCCGTGCTGCAGGTCGCTAGTGAGCTTTCGGAAATCAAAGCGGTCGTTACGATTGGCGCTCCCTCGAACCCAAAGCACCTCGAAGCTTTGCTGGCAGGATCTGTCGCGGATTTACATAGCCAGGGCGAGGCGAAGGTCAACCTTGCAAATCGTGAATTTGTCTTCAAGAAACAGTTTCTAGAAGACATTCAGAACTCCGAGATTCTGAGCTGCGTTCGCAAAATCAAGGCGGCACTGTTGATTCTGCACGCACCAACGGACAACACCGTCGGGATTGAAAATGCGGAGGAAATATTTCGTGCCGCTCGCCATCCAAAAAGTTTTGTATCACTGGATAACGTAGATCACCTTTTGAAAAAGAGAAAAGACACCGAGTACATTGCAGATCTAATTGCAAGCTGGTCCACTAGATACCTCAGTTTCCGAGCGCCCAAAACCGCTCCCAATTCAGGTGACGGGTCGGTGCTTGTCTCTGAGGTCGCGGCGGATAAATTTCAGCAAGACATATTGATTGGTCAAAAACACGCTTTGCTAGCGGATGAGCCAACGGATTTTGGTGGGCTGGACACCGGGCCAACCCCCTATCAGCTGCTCGCCGCAGGCCTTGGCGCCTGCACCTCTATGACGATTCGGATGTACGCCAGGCGCAAGAAGATTCCGTTAGCGAGCGTGAGCGTCGAAGTAACTCACGATAAAAGACACGCGGAGGTTGACCCCGAAGCCCAACCGACCCACGATCACTTTTTGAGGAAAATAAAGCTAACGGGACCGCTCAGCTTGGAGCATCGCGAGTCTCTGATTGCAATTGCTAATAAGTGCCCCGTTCATAGGAGCCTCGAAGCCACTTCGCACATCGAAACCATCGATGTCAGTCTGAAAACCTTCAATTAGCAGATCCCATTCTTGGGGCTCATCGAACGCATCTCCCAAACAGAAGAGTCTCAATAGCAATATTTGAACCCTGAGGGTCAATCGGAGCTAATACTAGCTAAGAGCTCGAATCCAAAGTGCTAGGCGGTGGGCCTGCCGGCATAAGGAACGATTTCACCGTAGCGAACTGGAACAATGCGAACTGTTCTCGCTGGGTTAGGAGCTTCCAGCATCATGCCGTCGCCCAAATATATCGCTACGTGATATTTATCTCCCGAAAATGATCTTGACTGAGTCCACCAAATCAAATCACCACGCTGAATTTGCTGAAATGGCACCAGCTTTTTCTGGCTGGCCATCACGTTGAATTGTGCTGTGGCAGAGTGCCAGCCGATATATACGCCAACGGCGGCATAGCTCTTCATCGTGATACCCGAGCAATCCCAAACATTAGGACCTGCGCCTCCAAGAACGTAGCGCTCTCCGAGTTGCTCAGAGGCAAAGGCTATTGCCGCTTCTACCTTGGCAAAATCTGGATCTCCAACGCTGTAAAGCTCCGGGGCGCTCGGTGCTGCCCTCACTAGATTCTGCCTGCGCTCAGCCTCGAGTCCTTCGCGGCGCTGACGATCTAGATCCGAAGCGGTGTCGGTCAAGGACTCTAGTTGATTCATCATGCTGGCTCGCTCGCGCTCAGACTGATTTACCTTGGAGATGACGGCGTTTGCGGCGTCCTGGGCTTCTTGGTAGAGCTTCTTGGCGCCGGCTTCTCTGTCCTGTAGTTCGGTTCTAGCCGCCGATAGCTCATTGGCTAACTCTTTGGCCTGAGCCTGCTTGTCAAGGGCCGCTTGGTAGATGGAGTCGGTTCGCTGGGCAATGATGCGCTCTGTGCCAAGCTGGTATAACAGCTGCTCCGAGCTATCTGGGTTGAAAAAAAGTTCGAGCGATGTATTTGCGCTACCACCCTGGCGATACATCCGAGCCACAATCTGGCCGAGCTGTTCCTGAGCCAGAGTTGCCTGATCGGCAGCCTCAGTGACCTTTTGCTCTAGGTCTAAGACCTTTGAAGACATGTCATTCACTAACTTGGTGGCCTGGTTGAACTGCTCGTTCTTTACCAGCGCTATTTTTTCAAGAGCATCCGCGTCTGATTGCAGCTCATCTAAAATTCCCTCAATGCGGGTAACCATCTGTTTTTTTGTTTGAACATTAGCTTTCGCGGTGGCCACTTCGGCAGCGGTGGGGTAGTCAGGAACGCCGTAGGCGGGTGAAAGAGCGATAGTGCTAAGAAGGACGCCAAGGCCGGCCAGTGAGACCAAAATCTTTTTTGCCGGAGACAACCGCGCACCTACTATCATCCCAAAATCTTACACAAACTCTAAAGTATTACCTGAGAGTTAGGTGTGTGTTGCACAACATGCCAAAAATCCAGTAGTGTTTGCTTCGGTGCTTCTGGAGTTGCCAGCTTCCGGCCCCATCGTTTAGTGGCCTAGGACGCCGCCCTTTCACGGCGGTAGCACGGGTTCGAATCCCGTTGGGGTCACTTGGTGATGCTAGTTGTACCGTTCTGGCCCTGTAGCGCAGTTGGTTAGCGCGCCGCCCTGTCACGGCGGAGGTCGCGGGTTCAAGTCCCGTCAGGGTCGCTTCGCACTATTTTATATTGCGAATGGGGATCACTCTCCAGGCTCTGTAGCTCAGTAGGTAGAGCGAACGACTGAAAATCGTTAGGTCACCGGATCGACGCCGGTCGGAGCCACAGATTGGAAGGCGGATAGTGACCATTTTTTTGGTTTGCTATCCGCCTTTTCCTATGGTTATGCCGATTTTTTTTGAACACTCGCCGCGAAAAAAGTTTGCGCTCTGACAGTAACCGTCTTCTCCTTCAGTGTTGGGCTCACGATGGCCCTAATTGCTTCGCTTTTTATCGGTTCTGATTTTTCCGCAAGTACCGTGCAGCTCGGAGTGTTCGCGAGTATTTGTCGGCCATCGCCATCAGCTGTCTTTATCAGGCGCTAGCACTGGGGCCAATATCCATAGTCAGCCCCTTCATCGCCGTGCTGAGCGCATTAGTGCCGGTGATTGTCGATGTTTCCCTAGGCCAAAAACTCAGCGCATTCGCAGGCTTAGCGATAGGCCTAATTTTGATTGCCGTTTTGATGGTCGCTTTTGTGCCGGGCTTCAAGGTTAGATTGCCCTCGACTCGGGCGACCCTGTATTCGGTTGTAGCCGGGTTGAGCTTCTCTGGAATATTTATATTTCTAGATGCCACCGAAAAGGATTCCGGGCTCGGCCCCTTGGTAGTTATGCGCAGCGTGGGCATACTTTTACTACTGTGCACCCTGGTAGCGGTTTGGCTTAGAAACAGGGAAAAACCTTTTATTGAGACCGAAATCAAAAATCTCCGGCTAATAGGACTAATCTTTTTAGCTGGAACCGGTGACGTGATTGGAAACATCGCTTTTTTGGTGGCAACTCGGCAGGGAGCCCTGGCCATAGCGGCAGTTTTGACATCGCTTTACCCGGTTGGAACTATTTTGCTGGCGCGGATCGTTCTAAAAGAACGAATCGCGCTTTTACAAGCGGTTGGAATTGGAATTGCCTTGGGGGCATGCGTCCTTCTGGCTCTTGGGTAAGACTAAAAAGGAAATTAGGTTACAAATGGCAAACGCTAAAAACCGTTGGGTCGGGCTTGTTTTTATATCCCTCGCAATCTCACTGGTCATCATCGATGGCACCATCGTCAACACCATCTTCCCCGCTCTGATCAATGACCTGGGTTTAAGTTCAACCGAGGTGCAGTGGGTTCAAGAAAGCTACGTGTTAGTTGTCGCGTCGCTGTTGCTGGTTTTTGGTTCGGTTGGCGACCGAATTGGTCGCAAGCGATTACTGATGATTGGAATCGTAATTTTCATCGCTTCATCGGTTTGGGCTGGACTCACCGACTCCGCATCGGCCTTGATTATGGCTCGGGTGATTCAAGGTGTTGGTGGCGCCATGGTGCTGCCGACCACGCTTTCATTGGTGAACGCGACATTCCAGGGCAGAGAGCGAGGCATTGCTTTTGGTGTGTGGGGTGCCACAATCGGCGGCATGGCTGCGGTTGGGCCGGTTCTTGGTGGCTGGCTAGCCACCGACTTCAGCTGGCGCTGGGCGTTCATGATCAACCTGCCACTTGGCATATTGATTCTGGTCGGGCTTTTGATATTTATCCAAGAATCCAAGTCTCCACAGCGCTCAGGCGGTATTGACCTAGTGGGAGCGGCGATCTCGGTGGTGATGTTCTCGACCTTGGTATTTGGTCTTATCGAAGGCAGGGTTTATGGCTGGTGGGAAGTGAATCCAAACAACCAGCTCCAAATTGGATCATTTTCTTGGCAGGAAACCGGTCTCTCGCCGGTTCCGGTTGCGCTGGCAATCTTTATAGTCTCCGCCGTGTTGTTCGTAATCTGGGAACGCCACCGCGAAAAGCAAAAAAAGAATGTGCTACTTGACTTTGCTTTATTTAAAATCGGGTCGTTTAGAAACGGTTCGATTGCCGCATTGATTATTTCGATGGGGGAGTTCGGCATTCTGTTTGCGATTCCACTGTGGCTTCAGAATGTGCTGGGCCTCAGCCCAGTCTCTGCCGGTCTTGTGCTTCTTTGGCTAGCCGGTGGGGCGTTTGCAGCCTCTGGTGTCGGTGGTGCGCTCTCTGGCAAGCTGCCAGCGGTGAGAGCGGTTCAGCTGGGAGTGCTGCTTGAGCTCATTGGGGTCGCAGGGATCGCAATTTTCGCATCAGCGGAAACCGGGTGGGGCATTCTTGCGCCGTTCTTGTTCATCTACGGATTGGGTATTGGTCTTGCAACCGCGCAGCTCACCGGGGTAATCATGGTGGATGTGCCAATGCAGAACACGGGCCAAGCCTCCGGGTCCCAGTCCACAGTTCGCCAGGTTGGTTCGGCTCTCGGCATCGCGGTTTTGGGGACACTGCTGTTTACAGGGACTCAAGCCTCGCTTGAGAATCGACTGGCGGACTTAGACATATCCCAATCTCAAAGCGTTGCGGTTGTGGAAGCGGTGGTTGACTCCGCTGGTTCTGCAATTCCGACCCTAAATGCAGACCTAGTGGCTCAGCAGGTCTCCGAAGAGCTGGCTGAGAAGATCACTAAAGCAGCCGGTGACGCCTTTACTGACGGTGCCAAGTGGGCGGCCTGGGCGGCGGCTGGATTCCTGTTCTTAGGCTTTGGCTCGACGTTTAATTTGGGTTCACGCTCAGAAAGAAGGCCGTCTTCAAAAGATAAAACAGCACCCATTCCACCCGAATAGTAATTGGAGAATCAGGTTGACTGTTTCTCGAAATAGCAAACTGACTTCCAAAGTATTCTTAGGGAATGTCATTCAAGGCGCGCATGCTTGGCTACCTCTTTTTGGGTGGTGCACTTGGCTCGATGGCAAGATACGTCGTTTTCGAGGCCATGCAGGCGGGCTTCGCATCTGCCCAGGCTGAGTTGTTCGCATTGTCTTTTGTTAACCTGACGGGCTCTTGGTTTCTAGGACTCAGCGCCAGATATCCTGGCCTCCAGAGTCCTTGGTGCAGAAACCTTTGGGGTTTGGGTTTCGCCGGAGGCTTCACCACAATGAGCGGAATAACGCTCTTCGTCGACTCCCAAGGCCTAAGTTGGCCCATCGCCTTGATGCTGTTTGCGGGGCTGTTGAGCTACGGAATCGGCTTTAGGCAGGGTCAATGGTTTTCAAGAAGACAGGCCAAAACTTGAGCATTAACTTCTTCACGGTTCTTCTGGTTGGCCTAGCTGGTGGATTGGGGAGTGTGGCGCGAGTTCAGTTGACAAAGTGGGGCGGGGCTTTGCCATTTGGTGTGATACTCACAAACACAATTGCGGCAGCTTTATTGGGTTGGCTCTTGAGTCTTCCAAGCATTCCCTTTGAAACCTTTACCGCCTTGTCAATGGGCCTGGCTGGGGGGTTGTCGACCTTTTCAGCAGTCTCGAAGTCGGCCTTTAATTTCTACCACCGCGGGCGTTTAACTCAGGCGCTTTTAACTTTATTGACAAATCTTTTAATTCCACTGACAGCACTGATAGTTGTTGCCAGATTCGCCTGATAGCATTAGCGCCATGATTGATTGCCCCGAGGGCATTAGCACTTGGACCAGAAGAGAAAAAGGGGGTCAGCCATGGGGCGTGGCCGTCAAAAAGCTAAGAACACGAAAGTCGCACGCGATTTAAAGTACTTCAGCCCATCCACCGATTACTCTGCGCTCGAAGCCGAACTGAGCCATAAATCCTCAGACGACAATGTCGAATACATCGACAAGTGGGCGGATCTTTATGAAGACGAGGCTGAAGAAGCAGAAAAAGACAAGGTCGCCCAGAAGGACGACTAGTTATTTTGTCAAAATAAACTCGCGGTTAGTGCAATTTCAGCATTACCAAATAGGCCTTTTCGGAAACTCGAGCTAACTTCCAAAAAGTGCTGGATAAAGCCCTATTGCTGCCAAAAATCCATTCCCACCAAGCATCCAAAAACTCTCCGGAACCGCTGGTTGCCGAATCCGAGTTGGGGATTATCAAATTCTCTACGAGGTCTATAAAAATGAGCTGTTAGTAGCAGTTTTCAAGATAGGCCTTCGCTCAAGCGCCTAAAAGAACCTCTAGTTACCAGGCGGTGGCCCCGACCACCAAACCAACCAAAAGATCTAAATTAATCCGGTCATACCGATAATCCTCGGTCATAGAAAATGTTTCACCATCTTCAGAAGAGATTCTGACCGTGATTTCTTTTTGAGAAATGTAATCCCTGGCGGCCTGCGTGGTCATACCGACCACCTGGCAGGCAACCAGCTTGGTGGCAACGTGCTGCTCAGATTCCTGATCGGGACTCGAGTCTTCGAAACAAAGCGGGTTCGGTTCGGCACGGACCGAACCAACCTCGGCGCTATTCGCCCCGCCGATTACACCCAAGACAAAGGCCACTGAGGCTAACAACAGGCCCAGAATTGCAACTACCGCCGTCGACTTATTTTTCATAATTTCCTACCAGTCGAACCGCGCCGCCCTTGACGCCCTTGGCTTCTGAAACGTACCCCGCAAGATCCGCATCGCTTGGAGTTGCTTCGATGACCCCAAGTTCCCAGGTGTGAATACCCAATTCGGTAATCGCGCTCGAGATTTCCTGAGCAATATCCTTGCGCACCACAAGAGCAAAACCCAAACCCAGGTTCCAGGTCTCTTCGAGCTGAGTGAGCTCATAGCCGCCCCATTTTGCAAGCACCCGAAACACGCTCTGTGGGCTCCAGCTGGTTCTATCAACATCGAGCGAGACCGTATCGGGCAGAACTCGCGAGAGGTTTGCGGCAATGCCACCACCGGTGATGTGGCTCATGGTCGATATCTGGTTATCAAATCTTGGGTCAGCCAAAATCTTATTTAGAACTCCCGAGTAAAGCCGGGTTGGCTCCAAAAGCTTCTCACCCAAAGTGGTGGCGAATTCATCAATGTGATCGGTGTAGTTGAGTTTTTTATCCGCAACGATCCTGCGCACCAAAGAATACCCGTTTGAGTGCAGGCCGCTTGATTCAAGACCCAGCATCACATCGCCGACTTGAACCCTTGTGGCTCCAAGGAGTTTGGATTTTTCAACAACCCCGACGGCAGCTCCTGCGACATCGTATTCGTCTGGGCCCATGAGCCCCGGATGCTCGGCTGTTTCTCCTCCAATAAGTGCGACATCCACAGCCTGGCAAGCAGTTGCGATGCCGCGAACTATATCTGCAATTCTTTGAGGAACAAGTTTTCCAGTGGCGATGTAGTCGGTCATAAATAGGCTGCGAGCGCCGACAACCACAATGTCATCCACCACCATGCCAACCAAGTCCTGCCCAATGGTGTCGTGCTTATCAATTGCTTGCGCGATAGCCACCTTGGTGCCGACCCCATCGGTAGAGGTGGCAAGTATTGGATGGTCAAAATCCTTCAAGAACTTGGCATCAATCATGCCCGCGAAACCGCCAAAGCCGCCAAGCACTAAATCGTTGTGGGTGGCGGAAACAGCTTTTTTCATAAGCTCTACGGCCCTATCGCCGGCTTGAGTGTCAACCCCCGAATCCGCGTAAGGGTTAGTCATCTACGTGCACGTGTTTTTCCTCGTGGATGGTTGCCACCCCACGCTCCAAAAGGTTCTTGCCCATTCGATTTTCTGGAGGAAGCTCAATAGGGTAGACGCCGGTGAAGCAAGCAGTGCACATATTGCTTTCTTTTTGGTTGGTTGCCGCGACCATGCCGTCTTTTGAAAGATAGCCGAGTGAATCGGCCCCCAAAGATTGCCTCACCTCTTCAACCCCGATACCCGCGGCGATTAGCTCGGCCCTTGAAGCAAAGTCGATGCCATAGAAACAAGGCCAGGTGATTGGAGGGCTTGAGATTCGAACGTGGACCTCGGCGGCACCGGCCTCTTTCAGCATCTTCACAAGTGCCCGCTGGGTGTTGCCACGGACAATCGAGTCATCCACCACAATCAAGCGCTTTCCGGCAATTACCTCACGAAGCGGGTTGAGCTTGAGCCTTATGCCGAGTTGCCGAATGGTCTGTGAGGGCTCAATGAATGTTCTGCCCACATAAGCATTTTTTACTAACCCGTGCCCAAAGGGGATACCGGATTGTTCGCTGAAGCCAATTGCTGCCGGAGTGCCAGACTCCGGGGTTGGAATAACTAGATCTGCCTCAACCGGATACTCCCTGGCCAAGGTTCTGCCCATCTCGACCCTTGCCTCGTAGACCACTCTTCCTGCAATCGAAGTGTCCGGGCGAGCCAGATAAACATATTCAAAAATGCAACCGGCTCTTTTAGGTGTGGCAAAACTTGTTGAGCGTAGCCCGTTTTCATCTATTGCAATCAGTTCACCGGGCTCGATTTCGCGAACATAGGAAGCGCCAACAATATCAAGTGCTGCGGACTCCGAGGCCACCACCCAGCCGCGCTCTAGTCGGCCCAGAACTAGGGGCCTGACCCCTTGCGGGTCCCTAGCTGCATAAAGTGTGCCCTCGTCCATAAACACCAAGCAGTAGGCGCCCTTGACAAGTGGCAGTAGCTCTAGAGCTGTCGCCTCCAACGAGGAATCCGGGTTGCCGGTCAAAAGTGCAGAGAGCACCGCAGTGTCGGTTGTATTACCGCCGCGCAACTCCGACTCGTGGTTCGGATACCGCTTTTCTAATAGCTCAATTAGCTCAGCAGTGTTGGTCAGATTTCCGTTGTGACCAAGTGCGACAGTGCCGTAAGCGGTTCTACCTAAAGTTGGCTGAGCATTTCTCCAAGCCGATGATCCTGTTGTGGAATAGCGAGTGTGTCCCACCGCGATGTGACCCTTAAGAGACTCGAGGGTAGCTTCATTAAACACCTGCGAAACCAAACCCATGTCTTTATAAACCAAGATCTTTTCGCCGGTTGATGTCGCGATGCCGGCGGATTCCTGACCGCGGTGCTGAAGTGCGTAAAGACCGAAATATGTCAGCTTGGAGACTTCTTCGCCCGGGGCCCAGACTCCAAAGACTCCGCAGGCATCCTGCGGGCCCTTCTCACCAGGCATCAAATCATGGTTGAGTCTTCCGTCCCCGCGCACTACTCGGTTACCTTATTTGCTAGGGCTCGCTTAGCTCTTCGGGAAGTCGAAATGTCCACAATTATCGAGAAGGCGACCCCTAATCCCAGACCTAAACTGCCTAGAGCAAGTATTAGAAGACCAAAAATATTCGCGCTCGAACGATTCGCTTCTGGAATTAGAAGAAACAGGACAACTGCCAATACCGCACCCATTGCGGCTCCGGTGAGGGCCATTGGTAGCACCTTTGGTGCACGACGTATCTCAACCTCTTCGGGTTTTTGATTTTCGGATTCGCTCACACATGCATTAAAGCCTAGAAAGTCAGTATTGACCAACTTGGCTTGCCACCAATCGCTCACGCTGCCAATCAAGCCTCAACGCGACACCCCTTAGATTTGTAAGATTATGAGCCTTAAGCCTGTTCACCGTCACTTAGCGAGCGGGGTTGCGGTTTATGCGCAAAAAAGTTCAGCTCAATCTTGGAGTCCTTTAGTGGCGCTTAGAACAGCTTGGTAAATTAGAACCAGTCTCTTAGTCGAAAACTACTGCCACCTCAGCAGCCATCACCCCTGAAAGTGAGATTCGACCTGCCAGCAACTCTTGGGGGAATGTAGTTTCTCTTAGACACAACGCTATAAATACCTCGGGAGCCATTTCCACCACGTTTGGTGGGGTGCCCCGGCGGTGCTCTTGACCCTGAATGCACTGAATAGCCCCGTAGGGCGGCACCCGCAACTCCACGCTGCCGCCGCGGTAACGATCTTCAATGCTTTGAAGCGAGAACCTAACCGCGGTTGGCATCTGATTTGCTAGGTCGGCCATTGCAGCATTGCCCGCTTCTGGTGGAATGCGCCTAGTACCCATTGGGTAATTATCCATCAGACACAAACGGCGTCGCTTCTCTCTAGAATCCAGTAGGCCCAGGAAGCTCTCTGCGAACCCGAGAGAGACTGGAGCCGAATCCGCGGCCCACGGTCCCATCTATAAAGAAGCCGACGACCTAAGGCGAAGCCTAAAAGACTAAACTCACGTAGATGAAAATCCTCCTTCTTGGCTCGGGAGCAAGAGAGCACGCCATCGTCAAGGCGCTGATCAGAACTGGCAGTGAGGCCGGGAGCATTATTTGTGCTCCGGGCAATGAACTGATTGCTTTAGAGGTGAAGATTAAGCCGGGAATTGACCCAAATGATAAATTTGCAGTGGTGTCACTCGCCCTTGAAGAGGCAGTGGATTTAGTTGTGATTGGCCCCGAAGGACCCTTGGTTTTAGGGGTTGCGGATGCCCTAAGGTCTCAAGGCATAGCGGTGTTTGGACCCGATCAGGCGGCGGCTGCGCTTGAGGGAAGCAAGAACTTTGCCAAAGAAATCATGGCACAGGCTGAAATTCCAACAGGCATGGCAAAACAGTGCAGCACTATGGCACAGGTATCCCTGGCCCTTGATGAGTTTGGTGCCCCGTATGTTGTGAAGGCCGACGGGCTGGCTGCAGGCAAGGGAGTGATCGTCACCTCGGATAAAGCTCAAGCCCTAGAGCACGCGGCCAAATTCATCCACGATGGCATTTTGGTTGAAGAGTTTTTGGATGGCCAAGAAGTGAGCCTGTTCTTTTTGTCTGATGGCAAAACCGTTATGCCTTTATCTCCAGCCCAGGACTATAAGCGAGCCTTTGATAATGATGAAGGACCGAACACCGGGGGCATGGGAGCGTACTCACCTATCCCATGGCTCGAAGAAGGCTTCGTCGAAGAGGTAACCAAAAGAGTTGCGGAGCCCACAATCATCGAAATGGCCAAAAGGGGAACCCCTTTTGTGGGATTGCTTTACTGCGGGCTAATTCTCACCGAGCGCGGCACCAAGGTCATTGAATTCAATGCGCGCTTTGGTGACCCGGAGACCCAGGTCGTATTGCGCAGATTGCAAACCAACCTGGCCGATCTTTTGATGCGGGCCGCGACTGGCAAATTAGATGTCGGACCGGTAGCCGAGTTTTCAGATTATTGCGCGGTTACGGTGGTGCTGGCATCGGAAGGGTATCCCGATTCAGTTGCCGAGTTTTTTGAAGTAAAAGGCATTGCCCAAGCCGAAGCAATTGATGATGTTGAGGTTTGCAAGGCGGGCCCAATCGGCCGAGTGCTTTCGGTTGTGGGATACGCGCAAGGCTTTCAAGAGGCTCGCACGCTGGCTTATGAGGGCATGGCCAGAATCCATTTGCCAGGCGGCCACTTCCGGAACGATATAGCTCTGAAGGTGAGTCAGTAATTGGAGATTCCTGGCTTTAGGCACATATATTCAGGCAAGGTTCGGGAACTCTACGAACCAATCAACCCCGAGTTTGCACACTTGGTTTTGATTATCGCCACCGACCGAGTCAGCGCATTTGACCAGATTCTTGAGCCTGAAATCCCCGGCAAGGGAGAAAACCTAACCGCTCTCACAAGTTTCTGGTTCGATTATTTAGAAAACATAAACCACCGCTCGAACGAGCTCGAAGTGCCCGAGTACTTAGCGGGCCGAAGCATGATTGCTAAGCGACTAGAAATGTATCCGATTGAGTGCGTGGTGCGCGGCTACCTATCGGGTTCCGGTTGGTTGGAGTATCAAGAATCGGGCGAGGTTTGTGGAATTAAACTTCCCGCAGGCCTAAAGTTTGGCGACCGACTCCCCCACCCAATCTTCACCCCCGCCTTCAAGGCGGCCCAGGGAGATCACGATGAGAATATCTCGTTTGAGAAAACTATTGAGCTGGTCGGTTTAGCCGTTGCCGAACAGCTAAGAGATGCCAGCATCTCGATATTTATAAAAGCCAGCCAAAAAGCAGCGCGCGTGGGGATAATTTTGGCCGATACAAAGTTCGAGTTTGGAAATGATCCAAAAACCAACTTATTGACTCTGGGAGATGAGGTGCTCACCCCTGATTCCTCAAGATACTGGTCTAAGAAACTCTGGGAGCAAGGGGTTAGGGACCAAAGTTTTGATAAACAAATTATTCGAAACTGGCTGTCGGCGAATTGGGATGGATTGGGCACTCCGCCCGGGTTACCAAATGAGATTGTGCAAGAAACTGCCAAGCAGTATGAACTGATAAAAAAATTAATAACCTCAGTTCCCTAATGCCTTGTTAGGCTAGCCCCTTCTAGACACATATAGGCGCAGTTTGGTGCCACGCAATCTACTCGGCAATCAAAGGCCCCAATGAATAATCTCAAAACTAAGTTCGCTTTGCTATTCAAGGCAACCGACCCCAGGTATCGGCCCAGGCCGAGTGTTCGGGAGGCTCTTAGAAGCCCCAAGATCCTACTCAGGGAAGTGCTGGCAGGGGTGGTCGTGGCGCTTGCACTTATCCCAGAGGCAATCTCATTTAGCATCTTGGCCGGGGTGGACCCAAGGGTTGGGCTTTTCTCTTCGTTTGTGATGGCAATCACAACTTCGATTCTGGGTGGCCGGCCGGCAATGATTTCGGCTGCTACCGGTGCGGTTGCGCTAGTTATTGCCCCGGTGGCAAGAGATTACGGCCTTGATTATTTTTTGGCCACCGTAGTTCTGGCCGGTATTTTCCAGTTACTACTTGCGGCAATGGGTGCGGCAAAGCTCATGCGCTTTATCCCACGCAGCGTCATGATCGGTTTTGTTAACTCACTAGCGATTCTGATTTTCTTGGCACAATTGCCCCACCTTTTGGGGGTTCCGGTAGCGGTTTATCTACTGGTCGCGCTTGGAATCTTGGTAATGGTGTTCATGCCGAAACTGACCCGAGTGATTCCAGCTCCGTTGGTGGCCATTGTTTTGGTCACAGCCATCGTGCTTCTGACTGCAATTCAGGTTCCACGAGTGGGCGATGAGGGAGAGCTGCCCCAGACTCTTCCCGAACTGCTGATTCCAGATGTGCCAATAAACCTGGAAACCTTCAACATCATCGCCCCATATGCCCTAGCCATGGCGTTGGTTGGGTTATTGGAATCGCTGATGACCGCGAAGTTGGTTGATGAAATCACCGATACCCACTCGCAAAAAACCAGAGAGTCTTTTGCCCAAGGGGTAGGCAACGTTCTCTCTGGCATCTTTGGTGGAATGGGTGGCTGCGCAATGATTGGCCAAACCATGATCAATGTGAAGGCCTCCGGCGCCCGAACCAGAATCTCGACTTTCTTGGCGGGTGTGTTTTTACTCTTGCTGGTAGTGGGACTCGGCGACTTAGTTGCCCAAGTTCCGATGGCGGCACTTGTTGCTGTGATGGTGATGGTTTCGGTCGGTACTTTTAATTGGCACAGTATTCTGCCGAAGACACTGGCAAGGAT